>Ga0351859_1025_pt1 | contig 36382 bp, 34 predicted proteins | sample BONcelFGM3001D11_FD_206789 | JGI IMG/M metagenome (GOLD analysis project Ga0351859, IMG submission 206789) | Enriched cells from coal bed in the Powder River Basin, Montana, United States - BONCAT cells FGM rep2 HSBNCT.FGM.300.1.D11 ... | reverse complement strand
GGTATATATCTGTCAGTTGCAGGTATTCGAGCAGTTCGGGTAATGCAAGAAACCTGTTGATAAATTTCACATGATCCTGAAGACCTGATTCAATTACCGTTGCTTCAAGCATGTTCCGGTATTTTTCACCTTCTGATTTGACCACTTCAGGATGGGTTTTACCGATTACCAGAAACAATACATCAGGGCTTGTTTTAACGATTTCCGGTAAAGCTTTTAAAGTAGTCTCAATATCCTTCCCTGAACTAATCAGTCCAAAAGTAGAAAGTATCCGTTTGCCGGATAACCCATATTTTTCCTTTAATGATTCTTTCTCCAGATGAGAAACCAGGTGGGTGCCGTGAGCAATAACTTTAATTTTTTGTTCAGGCACAGCATAATCATGCTGTAACAATTCAGCTGCGCTGTTGGTCATCACAACAATGGAGCCGCAGGCATCTGCAATAGTCTGAACATGTGCTTTTAACCGCTCATCCGGTCGGGGCAGCACCGTATGAAACACAACAATAACCGGTACCGTAACTTCATAAATAAATTGCAGGAAAGCGGCTTCCTGTTGATGAAAAAAACCAAACTCATGCTGAATCACTACCAGTTTGATGAGTTTGTTGTGATTAATGGATTGGGCTAACTTATGATACCCCGGGGCAACAGAAGTATCGAGCTTATATGTTACTGTTTCAGGATACTCAAGGCTCATCTTCCCGGATTCCAAAGCGCAGATTTTAATTGAGAATGAACTGCTGAATTTATTGTTCAGCGCCTTGATCAGATCATGTGAATAGTTTGCTATCCCGCATTCTCTTGGGGGATATGAAGTCATAAATAAAATTTCATTTTTCATCCTTCAATGTGTTATTGATTAATTCTTCCAGCAAGGCTGAAAAACTCACTGAGGCGCATGCGATACGTGAATCGGCAGCCCCATAATAAATGTACAGCGTATCGCCAAACAATGCCGTGCCAGTTGGGAAAACCACATTATTTACATCTCCTCTTTTTTCCCAGATATATTCGGGCGAGAATAGTGCATAAGGCAAACGGGCTATTACTTTTGATGGATTATTTATATCCAGTAAGGCCGCTGCACAGGCAGAATACACAATGCCGTTATTAACTTCTTCTGCTCCATGGTAGATTAAAAGCCAGCCGTGTTCTGTTTCAATAGGAGGGCATCCACCGCCAATGTAGCTTGACTCATGTTCATAAACCGGGTCCATGATAATGTGTTCATCCAGGTGAAAGCAATAGTCTGTCCAGAATTCCCGGGTGAGTTCCTTCAGACTCTTTACGGAAACAATTTGAATGCCTGGTCGGATCCGATGAAGAAACACCAGCTTGTCATGAATCCTTCGGGGGAAAAACATGACATTTTTATCCCACAGCATGATGTTCTCTCCGGGATCGGCTTTCTTGTTGTAAAATTCATTGTTGCGGTAATATTTTTTGTTTACTACCCCGGCAGATTCACAAAGGGAATTAAATTCCGCATAGGTGAAAGGCGGAACAATGAGCCCCTGTTTTTGAAAATGTCGCAAATCTTTCGAGGTGGCCAACGCTCCCCGGGCGTCATTACCGTTATACGCAGTATAGGTCAAATAGTAAAGATCATCAATCTTAACAATCCTTGCATCTTCAACACCGTGTGATTCGTAATCAAATTCCGGAATCAGAATAGGTTTTTCCCACCGTTCACCAACTTTTAATGGCCCATCCATCATGCAATAACCAATACTTGAGTAATTTCCATTTTGTACAGCCCGGTAAAAAAGGTGAACCTTGTCTCCTTCCTTTATTGCTGCTGGATTCAGAACGGCTTCGTTTTCAAATTCAAAATGTGTTTTCTCCAGAATAATGCCTTCTTTTTTGACGGATATCATAAGGTTTAGTATAAAGTGAGATTTATAAATTAAACCTGAGAGAATCTCCGGGCACATGTCAAGGGCACTACATAAGATCTATCAGGTGAGAGTTGTATCTGAACACGACAAAATTACCTTTCTGTATCCTTATATCTTTTGCATAAATTTGGAAATTAGTTACATGATTCACGGTCTTTGAGTGTCGTTGAAAAGCATAATAATCTTTCCTTCGTTACCTGCCCTGTCGTTATGTTTATGCCGCACGAATTGTTAGTACGGGCCGTATAACTTTATCCAGCATTAGATATCAGGGGACGACTTTTCCATTACACTGATTGTTGTCCAACAAACATGGGAACTCTATTACCGGTGAGTGAAAGGAGTTGAATCGCCAATAGCATCAGCCAAAACGACCTGATTCTCATGATGAATACAACGCTAGAAATACCTACCGCTATCGAAGGCATTAAATTTGAAAGTGGCAGGTGAACATTGAAAGACAAATCTTTCTGGAGGGTGTTAGCCACAACCTATATCCTCTTAAACAGGGCTCATTCTAATCGTTCATCTTTGGCTAAGGTCTTCCAGCCGTAAAGTTATTCAATCCATCAAATGAACAAACGCTTTAGAATGATTTTCAGATTGATTAATTCCAATCCATTTAAGGCAGGTACGCTCCCACCACCACCGGCCTGTGGTCGGAAGGAATGAGGTTGCCGGTGTTCAGATTGGGTGTGCGGTAACTTGTTGGAAGGAGGCTGTTGCCGAGGAAGATGAAGTCAACCAGACCATCATTTTCTTCTGTCTGGTCGAAGCCCGTGTAGGTGGGCCGCTCACGCTCTTCCCAGGCCGGTTCTATCTGGCGTGCATCGGTAAGTTTCGCTGCCAGCAGTGGATAGTTGGTGTCGTCTGGATCAAAGTTGAAATCGCCCATGAGGATCACCGCTTCGTCGGCCTGACCAGTCAGGAAATCAAGGAGCATCCCAACGCTTTGCTGCCTGGCCTCGATGCCAACGTGATCGAGGTGGGTGTTAACCACCAAAAGCCGCCGGCCACTGCTCTTTTCCTGAAGTCGTGCCCAGCTTACCATGCGCTCGCACAGGGCATCCCAGCCTTTTGAACCGGGAACATCAGGCGTTTCCGACAACCAGAAATGCCCCGAATGGAGCAGCGAAAACATGGCGGTGTCATAAAACAGCGGCACATACTCTCCTTCATGTGCGCCATCGGCACGGCCAATACCCACGTACGCATACCCGCCCAGACTTGCCGACAGATAGTCAACCTGTCCGTGCAGTGCCTCCTGAAAACCAATGATGGCCGGCTGCTCCTTTGCCAAAAAGTCAACAACAGCTTCGCGCCTGAACCTCCATGCATGGGGGCCGTCGCTCTCAGTATCAAGGCGGATGTTCCATGATATCACTGTTATGTTGGTTTGTGCATGTGCAACCAGGCACATCAAATTGATCAACAGTAAGGCCGGTATTCGTGTATTCATAAATAGGTTATTGCAGGTGAAAGTAATTCAAAATATCATTTTTTTGACTTATAATCCAAAAATATCATAATAATTTGGGATTACACTCCTGAATTTTGACATTTTTGATCTGAACGGAACCAAAACCCATCCCCGCACTTGCCTCAAGGCAAAAAAATGATTAGTTTTACAGTTCAGAAATACCCAATGCTGCTCACGATGAAAACATCAGCTTTACTTTCCATAATTTGTCTTGTCATGTTCACGGCAGGTTGTTCGGGTCAAAAACAGGCACACAACAACATCCCGTCAGGCGACACCCACAGCGTTCGTGCCGAGGTACTGGCCGAAGGCCTCGAAAACCCCTGGAGCATGGCTTTCCTGCCCGACGGACGTATCCTGATTGCCGAACGCCCCGGAAGAATCAGGATTTTTGCAGACAACGAACTAAAACCTGAAAGCATCGAAGGGCTGCCTCCTATCTGGTCGCACGGACAGGGTGGGCTACTTGATCTTGTTTTACACCCTGATTACGAAGACAACAGGCTCATCTACCTGGCCTATGCCTCGCAGGAAAACGGCATCGGCAACACCACCATTGCGCGTGCCAGACTCGAAGGCAACAATCTGCGCGACCTGGAAGTATTGTTCAAAGGACATCCGGCTACGGATTCAAAGTATCATTTCGGCTGCCGTATTGTGTTCGACCGCGATAAGTATATGTATTTCACCATCGGTGACCGTGGTGTGATGGAAAACGCCCAGATGAAAAGTAACCATCATGGCAAGGTGATGCGCCTGCTCGACGACGGTACCGTTCCGGCCGACAACCCTTTTGTGGGACAGGAAGGCGCAAAGCCGGAAATCTGGAACTACGGCCACCGCAACATTCAGGGCATGACCCTGCACCCTTCGACAGGCGAACTCTGGTCGCACGAGCACGGCCCGAAAGGAGGCGATGAGGTGAACATCGAAATCAAAGGGGCCAACTATGGCTGGCCTTTGGTGAGTTACGGGATCAATTACAACGGCACCATTATCACCAACGACACTACCCTGCCCGGTATTACCGACCCGCTGCACTACTGGGTTCCTTCGATAGCACCCTGCGGTATGTGCTTTGTCACCTCAGACAAATACCCCAACTGGAAAGGCAACCTGATGGTGGGCGCACTGGCCGGACAACAGATTCAGCGGCTGGTGCTGAATGCATCCAATAAGGTGGTACACACCGAAATATTGTTCAAGGATATGGCCCGTTTCCGCGACATCCGCCAGGGGCCTGATGGCTACCTCTATGTGCTCAGCGAAGGGCCGGGCTTGTTTTTCAGGGTGGAGGTGGAGTGAGTCATTTTAGTTAGGGCCTTACACGATAATATTCCACCATCACCCTCACCCTGCCCGCAAACTCTGCCGGTTTCCACAGGAAAATAAAATCAGCATCTGCCAAAATTTTCTTTTCCAAGCGCTTTTTCCGTCTGATGATGCTCCTGCGTACATTGGTGCGTTGCCGGCCTGCCGGACTTTCGTTGAGCAGATCGAGCAGTATGACCAGATCGTGGTGGCTGCCCAGCAAACGGCCAAGTTTTACCAATTCGTTCAACTGGCTTTTCATCTGGGCCGGATACAGGTATTGCAGGGCCTCAAAGGCATAGCCAAGGTATTTGACTGTTTTCCTAAGCTGATGAAAACCAATATCATCAGGCTGGTCAACAAGCTCTTCCTTACGCTTCCTTCCCTGACGGTAGAGTCTTCTTATGCCGGCAGTAATCACTGCTGAAGCACTTCCGGATAACTCAAGACCCTGAATGTTGTCTTCAAAATCTAACAATTTTGTGATTGTTTCGCTTACTTCCTTCTCCTGTTGGCCGGTGGCTTTCCATGCGCTTTGGCTTTTCCTGAGGGAGGCGGTCAGCTGACGGACAAACTGTTCCGTCTCGGGAGCTTTTCTGTTTTTGCTGATCAGCTGTATGGTTTCCAATCTTGCAGTGGCATCGCGCATCTGGCCGAGCGACTGTCCGCAATTCCTGTAAAAGGCATTGAACGCATCAAAGTCTGTTGCCTTTAGTCCCGGTCGCACCAACCTCAGCATGGCACGGCATCTTTTGAAACAAAGCCTTGCCTGATGGATGCTTTCGTTCGGGCGGTGTTTGCGCTCTAAATGAGCAATGGCTGCCTGATTCAGATACAGCAACTGTTTGCGAATCGCCGGCTGTATGGTCTGGGAATCGTTAAAAATCAGTTGTTTCATCGAATTGCTTGTTGATCAGACACAAAGATAATTTATTAAGAAGAACAACCAAGCTATTTTTGCAGGAAATCATTCAAACAAACCGCTTTAATGTCTCCGTCCGCAATTTTGATGTGCGGCGGAAAACTTAGTCTGACCATTTTATCTTCTCCCGGGAGGAGGTCGAAGAAATTGTCGCTGAAACGGATATCTGCGTTCACAGAACTGAGGGCTACCTGTCGTGCGGGCTGTTTCGTTGTTACATTGAGCCAGGTTTCACCCTCATGTAGCACCAGTTTCACCTGCAGGCCGGCCGGAAGCAGTTTCAGGTCACGGGGACGCGCAAGCCACAACAGCCGTTTGGCCTGTATTGATCCGTTCGCAAATAATTCGACCTGAACACAGCAATTATCGGCTTTGGCCCCGGCCAGCAACATCAGAGAGTCAAGTTCAAGGACAGGAAAAGAAGCACCGGAAGGAACTGCGATGTTCATCTTGTGTTCTGCAAGCATTTGGCCGTCAAGCCGAAAAATGTTCAGGCTTAACTCGCCATCAAGTTCACTGCTTAGGTCAGAAGTAATCCAGAGATGATTTCTCCCCTTATCCTGGCCGATGCTGAACAATATGTTGTCATACAACTCTTTGAGGCGATAATGAAGGGCTTTCCACGTGCCAAAATAATCAATGGACGACCATGAAGTTACCGGCCATGAATCGTTGAGCTGCCAGTAGAGGCTTCCCATGCTGTGTGGCCTGCTCCTTCGTTGGGCTTCGATGGCCATACCTATGCCGTATGCCTGAACCAGCTGGCTCATAAATACATACTCATCGAGTTGTGTGGGAACGGGAAAATCCCTGTGCATATAATCATGGATGAGTTTGGTGCCGCGCGGGTGCTTCTGGTGGGCTTCGAGTTCTTTGGAGCCGGGATACAAGCCTTCGGGCGAGATATACCGGCGCAGGGATGCCATTGAAGGCATGGCCTGGAAACCAAATTCGCTGTTGAAGCGGCCCACTTTCTCACGGTATTTCTCAAAAGGTTCTTCTCCCCACCATACCCCCCAGTAATGCACATCGCCATGCAGCAGGCTTTCGGGACGGCCCCATCCTGTGGAGGGCGAACTTGGCCAGTAAGGCCTACGCGGGTCAAGATCAGAAACAACCTCAGGCAAAAGTTCTTCGAACAGAGCAAGGTATCCCTGCCAGATGGCAGCAGAATCTGCATCGCTCCATGCCAGCGATTTTTGCCATCCCCAGTTGTGAAAACCCTCGTCAACCTCGTTGTTGCCGCACCATAATGCCAGAGAAGTGTGTTTTCTTAATCGTTTAACCTGATCCACGGCTTCTTGTTTAACATTGGCAAGGAATTCATCATCAAAGGGATACATGGAACAGGCAAACATAAAATCCTGCCACACAAGCAGGCCCAGGCTGTCGCAGAGTTCATAAAAAGCATCATCTGGATACACTCCGCCACCCCAAACCCTGATCATATTCATGTGAACCTCTTTTGCATCAACAAGCAGCTGACGGGTTTTTTGGCTGGTCTGACGGTGTACAAAATGATCGGCAGGTATGTAATTGGCACCTTTGGCATACATAGGGATTCCGTTCACCCTGAAAAAGAAGGATTCACCGATGCTGTCCGCTTGCCGCACAAGTTCAATGGATCTGAGGCCAAGGCGGTGCTTTTTTGTGTCAATTTTTTCACGCTTAACAAAAAGTTCGAGCGAAACATCATACAGAAACTGTTCCCCCATTCCGTTGGGCCACCATAGGTGGGGCTTGTTTATTTCAAAGGGAAAGCGGAGTATTCTGGCACCGTTTCCTTCCGGAACATCAAAAGAAAGGGCTTCCTGACAGGAAAGCTGAAGCACAATTCTTCCACCTGTATTTGACACAGATTCAATTTCAAGCTCAAGTGCGAGCCTTGCCGTTTGTTCGTCCACATGCTGCTGGTGGATGGTGTAGTTGTTGATTCTGATGCTGTTCCAGGCTTCAAGCCTTACTTCTTTCCAGATACCCATAGTGATGTAGGTGGGCCCCCAGTCCCAGCCTGACTGAAATGGCGCTTTGCGCGAAAAAGCCCGTTTTTCGGGCAGCAGGAAAGGCAACTTGGAATGCCGGATTTCCTGCATGCTGTCAGGAGGATAAAACCTGATATGCAGCCGGTTATTTTTCTCCCTGAGCATAGCACCCACATCAAAACGCCAGGTACGGAACATATTGCCGGCACGTCCCAGCAAACTGTCGTTGAGCCAGATATCTGCTTCTGTATCCAAACCATCGAATATCAGGTCTGTCCGTTGAAAACCAGCAACATCAAAACCGGCATCAAATTGTAGCCTGTAATCCCACACCCTCGTGCCGATCCACTGCAATTCTGCTTCGTGAGTAGCCTGAAAAGGATCCGGTATAAGCCCATGATGCAATAAGTCAGTATGCACACAACCGGGCACACGGGCGCTGAGGCTGTATTGCCCGGAGGCATCAGACAACACCCATCCGCTGTTCAACGGTTGCTCCAGTCTTAACTTCGGACTGGTGCAGGAGGCGAGCTGGATGAAAAGCAGGAGCGCTGCTGTCAGGATTATACATCGGGAACATAGTGTCGGGAAATTGACTATTTTCGTGTGTGCTTGCATCGGAAAAGGTTTGAATAAAGGTGCTAATGTACCAAAGCCTGAGATACCTTCAGAAGGTCGTAACACACAATTCTGCCTTGCCGCGAAAAATGCTGTATTTTTGCCCGTGAACAGTAAAGCGAAAAAGGATGTCCATAAGGGTAGAAGAGGTTACCAAGGTTTACGGCACACAGAAAGCCGTTGATGAGGCCAGTTTCAGTTTGAACAAAGGTGAAGTGGTGGGTTTGCTCGGGCCCAACGGGGCGGGCAAATCAACCCTGATGAAGATACTCACCTGTTTTATCCCCCCCACTTCAGGCAAGGCGTTTGTGAGCGATTACGATGTGCAGGAGCATCCGCTTGAGGTGCAACGCATGGTTGGTTATCTTCCGGAACACAACCCGCTGTACCTTGACATGTATGTGCGTGAGTACCTTGGTTTCATTGCCGGGATACACAAGTTGGGCAACAAAAGCGCACAGCGGGTCAGCGATATGGTCAAAATCACCGGGCTTGGACGGGAGCAGCACAAGAAAATCGGTGCTTTGTCAAAAGGTTACCGCCAGCGTGTTGGTCTGGCGCAGGCGCTCATCCACGATCCGGCTGTGCTGATCCTCGACGAACCCACTTCGGGCCTCGACCCCAATCAGCTGGCCGATATCAGGCAACTGATCAGGGAAGCCGGAAAAGAAAAAACCGTCATCCTCTCAACCCATATCATGCAGGAAGTGGAAGCCATCTGCAGCAGGGCCATCATCATCCATCAGGGAAAAATTGTGGCTGATGACAGCACCGGGCAACTTACGCGCACTGCCGGCCCGAAGCAAACCTACACCATTGAATTGGAACAGGCCGCCGACCTGAAAAAACTACCAAAACCGGCCGGAATCAGGCAATTATCTTCAACAGATCAAATCCACTGGATGGTCGAACCACAGGATGATCAGGATGTTAGCCGTATTTTGATGCAGTGGGCACTTGACAACAGGGTTACCATTCGCTCCATGCAAAAAAACGAGAGCAGCCTGGAAGATATTTTCAGAAAACTCACCTCCCGCTAAGCACAAAAACAACATCAGGGGTGGCCAATCATTCTTCAACAGAAAAAATGTACCTTTGTCCGGTTGATGAGTTTATTTTAAATAAGTCTTAATAAAAATCAGTGAAATGCCTTCAAAGTCTGAAGTAGTTGAGGTTCTCAAAGGCGTAATTTATTTTGCCAAAGGAGACAATATTGTTGATTTAGGCATGTTAGACGGGCTTGAGGTCAGTGAGCAAAGCATCCGTTTTAACTTAGTGTTTCCGCGCACGGATGAGCCTGCGGTGAATATTGTGATCAACAGTGCCACAAGGGCCTTGAAAGACGCATTTGGCGAAGGCATTCACCTGCATATCAGCCCCATATCGGAAAAAGAAAAAGGCCGTGGGCCGCTGGCCGGTGTAAAACATATTGTAGCGGTGGCTTCGGGCAAAGGAGGCGTGGGAAAATCAACCGTTGCGGCCAACCTGGCGATTGCCCTTTCGCGTTCAGGGGCAAAGGTAGGCCTGGTGGATGCAGACATTTACGGGCCTTCGGTTCCGGTCATGTTTGGTGTTGAAGGCGAGCAGCCAGGGGTTTATGAACGTGAAGGCAAGGCCGTGATTGTACCCATTGAAAAGTACGGCATCAAACTTCTTTCGATAGGTTTTTTTGTTGACACCAGCAAACCCCTTGTGTGGCGCGGGCCAATGGCCACCAGCGCACTAAACCAGTTGCTTGGTGATGCCGATTGGGGTGTACTTGATTTTTTGGTCATTGACCTTCCACCCGGAACTGGCGACATACAACTTACACTCGCGCAGTCTTATTCAGTGACGGGTGCTTTGGTGGTGACCACTCCTCAGAAAGTGGCCTTTGCCGACGTCAGGCGCGCTGCTGCTATGTTTAATCAGGAAAAACTGCATATTCCCCTGCTGGGATTGGTCGAAAATATGGCCTATTTCATCCCTGAAGATGCCCCCGACAAGAAGTATTACATTTTTGGCAAAGGTCATGGAGAAAGCTTTGCCGCTGAGTTAGGCATCCCTTTACTCGGACAGATCCCCATTGTGGAAGGCATCACAGCATCAGGCGACAACGGAAGTCCAATTGCGCTCGACGGGGATTCGCCTGTTACCAAATCATTCGACGATATCGCCCATGCCGTCAGAAACAAGATCACTTCTATTTTATTTGAAAAATTTTAACCACAATCATAATCCGAATCACAATGGAAAGCGAAAAAGAAGTCATTGAAAGAAAAGTAAAAAACCTCATTGAGCAGGTCAGGCCTTATTTGCAGCAGGACGGAGGCGACATACGATTTGTTGAAATCACTGCTGACAATGTTGTCAATGTGGAACTCACCGGAGCCTGTGGCAGTTGCCCATACAGCACCATGACCCTGAAAAACGGAGTTGAAACTACAATACGCAAAGCCATCCCTGAAATAAAATCAGTAGAAGCAATCAACCTTTAATGCGGTAATACTGTTCAGGAAAGGTATTTGCCTACTATGGGCATACGCCTTCCCATGCCGAAAGCCTTTGATGAAACCCTGAGTATGGGAGGGGTCTGGTACCGTTTGTATTCGTTTGTATTGACTAACCTCAGGACTTTCCGTACCATGTCCTCTTCAAATCCCATGTCAATCAGCTCCCGCGGACCTTTCCTGTTTTCGATGTACTGAAACAGCAGCTTGTCGAGCACTTCATAATCAGGGAGGCTGTCGCTGTCGAGTTGTCCCGGACGGAGTTCTGCGGAAGGAGGTTTAATGATGCTGTTTGTTGGAATAACCTCCTGATCTTTATTAATGTATCGTGCCAGATCATAGACTTCGGTTTTATACAGGTCGCCCAATACCGACAATCCTCCGTTCATATCGCCATACAGTGTGCCGTATCCAACGGCAGCCTCGCTTTTGTTGGATGTATTCAGCAGAATAAAGCCGAATTTATTGGTCATCGCCATCAGCAGCGTGCCCCTGATGCGCGCCTGAATGTTTTCTTCAGTGAGGCCGAAGTTTGTTCCTGCGAACACCTCGCCCAATCCTGCTTCAAAAGCCTCGTAAATATCTTTTATGGCTATGGTTGCGTGTGGCGAACCAAGGTTCTGTGCCAACTTTCCGGCATCCTCAACCGAATGTTCTGAAGAAAACTGAGATGGCATCAGCAATCCGTAAACATTCCCAGACCCGAGCGCTCTGGCTGCCAAAACCATCGTTACGGCAGAATCAATCCCGCCCGAAAGGCCAACAATAGCCTTCCCAAATCCGAGTTTGCCAAAATAATTCTTTATGCCCATGACTAAGGCATCATGAATCAGGGCTGTTTTTTCGGGTATGTGCTGATGATCTGTTTTGCCGGCTCCTGTCCCGTTCAAAACCGAGTCATCCACCATCAGCAGGCCTTCTTCAAAAAACGGCAGGGCATCATGAACGAACCCCTGATTGTTGAACACCATCGAACCACCATCAAAAAGCAATTCGGTCTGCGCACCTACGTGGTTCACATACACCAGCGGAATGCCATATTTGTGCACGTTCTGCCTGAGAACCTCGCGGCGTGCTACAGCCTGTCCGTAGTGAAAAGGGGAAGCCGCGATATTGATCATAATATCAGGGCCTAAAACCATAAGCTCATCCATCGGATTAAGCTTATAGAGCGGATCGTTGCCAATGTTCCACAGGTCTTCGCAAACGGTCAGGGCAATCTTCTTACCCTTCCATTCCAGCAGTTGAAAACGACTGGCCGGTTCAAAATAACGGTATTCGTCAAACACATCATAATTTGGCAACAAGGCCTTGTGAAATTCTCTGATCTCACCGCCATACATAAACAGTGCTGCGTTGTGCAGCGGCTTACCTTTACCGCTGTTGTTGCGCACCGGGCTGCCTGCAATGATTGCTGTTTCGGGACAGGCCTGTGCAATGGTTTTGGCCGACTGAAGGCAGCGGTCAGTGAAATCATCAAATTCAAGGAAATCGCGTGGCGGGTAACCCGACAAGGCCAATTCGGCAAAAACAACAAGATCAGCACCCCGGCCGGCGGCTTCTTTGGCGTAGCGGACAATTTTGTTGGTATTGTCTTCAAAATTACCAATGTGGTAATTGAGCTGGGCTAAAGCAATGTTCACCTGTGTGGGATTTAGAACAACAAACCTATCTGCAGTTCGAGAAAATTGGTAATCGCTTTGTGCTCGATCATTGGGTCTATTGTGTTCTGGTCTTTGAGCACATCAATAAAGTTGTTGTCGAATTTTATTCCTGCTGTAAGAAAGGTTGATCCGCCCAGTGAATATTCGACACCTGCTCCAAGGATCAGCGATTCGCGTGTGAACCTGAGTTGCTTTTCTATTTCAAAAGTCTTCTCTTCAATGAGCAGGCCCTGGCTGTAGAAACGGTCATCGGACTTGGCGTCGGCCAGAAAAGCCAGTCCAAAACCAACCTGTCCATAATAACGGAATTTTCCAAAATCGTTCGTTTTCATCTTCAGCAACAATGGAAGCTGAATATATTTTGTACGGAAACTTCTGTTCAGCACCCCTTTAATATTTCCTCCGGCAGAGGCAGGCACCAGTTTCTGATGCGGATAGCTGAAGCTGCCATTGAGGTACACCACATCAAATCCGGTGTTCATGGCATAGTTTTCAAGCAGGAACACCTCTGCAACGAATCCCCAGGCAAAACCGGCATCCACGCCCAATCGCTCATAACCCTCCGCGTCAGGTTTTATCCACCCGATGTTAGGCCCCACCTTAAATCCAAACTGAAAGGCCTTGTTCTGCGAAAGGAGCAGCGGCGCTGTGAATACAAGCAGCAAGGCTGCCAACATTATCTTCTTTTTCATTTCCGGCAATTTTGGGTAAAATTAATATGAATAATCATTACTTCTCCCTGTTCCAAAGGCTAACTTATCCATACAACATTGTTAATAGAGTTCATCATGCCAAGCCACTGAATGCATGTAGCACTATGGTAGCTTTCCATAAAGAATCATAAGCTGACAAATTCCTGATCGTTCAGCCGGATTGAAAACAAAACGATAAAAAAATCCTGATAATTCACAGCGAAGCATGGCAAATATCCAATCAATTATTACTTTTGGAACATCATTCAGAGAAATTAACCCTTAACGTCACTAAAACTGAACCTTATGAAACGAATTGCTTTATTCCTGCTGATGGCGCTGGCTGCCGGCAGCCTGACCGCCCAGATTAGTTTTGGACCAAAGATTGGCTACACCACCAGCAAACTTTCTACAGACAGAAGTGATATCACATCTGACCTGAAGAGTAGTTTCCTTTACGGAGCCTTTGTCAGGCTTGGCTCAAAAACCTACATCCAGCCAGAAATCAACTGGTACACCTCGGGAACTGTGTTCAAATCTCCTGGTATTGAAGGCGGACTAAGTCCTATTGAACAAGAGGTTACATTAAAAAACATACAAATCCCACTGTATATAGGACATAAAATTGCGGACCTCAAACTGGCGAACATTCGTGTAATGGCCGGCCCGACTGCCACTATAATCGTTGACAAAGAAGTCAAATCCAAAAAAGGCGGAAGTTTTATTGATCCCATAAAAGAGGCTGACATCAGCGACCTGCAATGGGGATTCCAGTTAGGTGCCGGCGTGGATGTACTTATGTTTACGCTTGATATACAATATTATACCGGTATTAATAAAATCATCAAAGACGTTGACGTAAACGGTTCTACGGTTAAATTCGACTCACGACCAAGTGGATTTATGGTTTCGCTTGGCTGGAAAATATTCTAAGCCGACTTTCGGTCTGTTGCGGCGCAACGCCCCGCCACAGTGATGTACTGAAAACCGTATTCCTAATGTGGAATGCGGTTTTTTTACGACCTTTGTCCACGAAATCAGCATATAAACAAATATAATGAGACGATTCACGGTTGTTTTAATGGTGCTTGTATTGTTCCTGTTGTCGTGTGGCCGGTCAGGCAAAAACAGGTTCAGTTTCCCGGTCGAAAACCTCGGGCCGGTCTCAATTGTCATGCGCAATTATGGCCAGGCACTGTTTCAGGCCGATACAGCCAGGCTGAAAGATGAACTGATTTCCATGCAGGCTGATTTCATACCATTTTTAGATGCCGATCTTTACGACAGTGCCAATATCCAACGAATCAGGGATTTTGTAACTGACACCAATTTGCGAAAACTCTACAACAAATCGTCTGAAACTTTCCCGGAATCGTATGGTCTGTATGAGCGGCTGATTCAGTCAGTAAGACGATACCACAGGCATTTTCCCGGGGCGACCATACCCGATTACTACCTTTATATATCTGGTGTTCAACACGAAGCACCGGTTATGGCCGACGAACAATCGCTCGTGGTGGCAATGGACTGCTATCTGGGGCAGGATTTCATCTACTACCGGCAGTTGGGTATCCCAATGTACAGGATAGGGCGCATGACCCCCGACCATATGCTCAGCGACATCATGTCCGAAATGTATGCCGCTTATATCGAAGAGGTTCATGAAACAAAAACTGTTTTGGACGAAATGATCAAAGCGGGCAAGAAACTGTATTTCCTTGAAGCCATGCTGCCTGATCTTCCTGAACACATCCTGATAGGCTATGCTTCAGAACAGCATCAATGGGCAAAAAAACATGAGGGTGAACTTTGGGCTTTTTATGTTGGCGACCAGTTACTGTATTCAAATGACTTCTTAACGATCAGGAAGTTTTTTGGCGACGGCCCCTTCACACAGGATTTCTCCACCGAAGCGCCTGCACGGTTGGGCGAGTGGACAGGATGGCAAATTGTCAGAAAATATGCTGAACGCAACCCGGAAATGAGCCTGGCAGAAATCATGAAACTCGATGACAGTCAGGATATTCTTTCAGGGGCAAGGTATAAACCCAAACGATAAACCAATCTGCGGGCAAGCCGGTGTTGCCTGATTGAGTTATTACATTAAATTTGCCTGACATATCGGTCAAAACCGTATAATCCTCAATAAAACCTTCATGCTGGTTAAAACTTTTGGCAGTGCATTATTTGGAATCGAGGCCATTCCGATCACGATAGAAGTGAATATTGACAAGGGCATCCAGTTTTTTTTGGTTGGCCTGCCCGACAGTGCTGTGAAAGAGAGCCAGCAGCGTATTGAGGCTGCTTTGGGCAATACGGGGTTCAAATATCCAAAGCAAAAGATTGTGATCAATATGGCACCGGCCGACATACGTAAGGAAGGTTCATCCTACGACCTGCCCATCGCCATAGGCATTATGGCAGCTTCGGGCCAGATTGACAACAACAGGCTCGAGGAATTTATCATTATGGGCGAACTGTCGCTCGACGGCGGGCTGAAATCCATTAAAGGATCCTTGCCCATTGCCATTAAAGCTCTGAAACAAGGTTTCAAGGGAATGATCATCCCCCGCGAGAACGCTGCCGAAGCGGCTATTGTCCATGAGATAGAAGTGTATGGCGCTGAAAACATCAGTGAAGTAGTTGGTTTTTTGAACGGGGAAAACAACCTTGAACGAACCATTATTGATCCGGGAAAAGATTTCGAAACAAGAAATACCTTGTATGAATTTGATTTTTCAGATGTTAAAGGCCAGGAAAACATCAAAAGGGCGCTCGAAATTGCTGCTGCCGGAGGACATAATGTCATCCTGATCGGCCCGCCCGGCTCTGGCAAAACCATGCTGGCCAAACGATTACCTTCTATATTGCCTCCACTCAACCTTGAAGAAGCACTCGAAACCACCAAAATACATTCTGTTTCAGGAATACTGGGACAGAACAAGGCACTTGTTTCGGTAAGGCCATTCAGGAGCCCGCACCACACCATTTCGGATGCTGGTCTCGTTGGTGGCGGCACCTATCCGCAGCCCGGCGAAATATCCCTTGCCCATCATGGGGTGCTCTTCCTCGATGAATTACCCGAATTTAAACGCTCAGTGCTCGAAGTGATGCGCCAGCCCATGGAAGACCGTATTGTGACCATTTCGCGGGCACGAATTTCTGTTGACTTCCCGGCAAGTTTTATGCTCGTGGCTGCCATGAACCCCTGTCCCTGTGGATACTACAACCATCCTGAACAGGATTGTGTCTGCAGTCCTGGCATTGTGCAGAAATATTTGAACAAAATCTCCGGCCCACTCATGGACCGAATTGACCTGCATGTTGAGGTTGTGCCGGTACCTTTCAAGGACCTCGCCGACAGAAGAAACGGCGAAAAAAGTGAAGAAATCCGAAACAGGGTCATCAAAGCCAGAAAAATTCAGGAGAACCGATTTGCCGGCAAATCAAATGTGTATTGCAACGCACAGATGTCGAGCAAAATGCTTCAAACCTATTGTGATATTGACGATACGGGGCGGCTGCTGCTCAAAAACGCCATGGAACGGCTGAGCCTTTCGGCACGGGCCTATGACCGCATCTTAAAAGTGGCGCGAACCATTGCCGACCTGGAAGACAGTGAATCAATAAAAACCGAACACCTGGCCGAAGCAATACAATACCGCAGCCTTGACCGCGAAAACTGGGGATCATGAACAAAAAACTAATGATCATCGGCCTTGTAATGGGTCTGTTGTTTGCCTGCAACAAAAAGCAGGATGATGCAGCAGACCCCAATATCAACGACATAGTGGTTGCACGTAAAAACACTGCCTTGCTGAACAAGCTCACCGCCACCTGGTGTGCTCCTTGTGGCAGTTGGGGATGGATGCTGAATGAAGAACTTATCGAACTTACCGGCGACAAGGCCATCACCTTTTCAATGTACAACAGCACCAACTCACTCTTTTTCACTAAAACATCGGTTGATTTAGTTTCAGGTTTTAGTCCTTTTCAGGGATGGCCAACCTTTTATGTGAACGGCAGCAATAAAAACGCTCTGGTTGAAGGCGGCATCAGTTATAGCGGCACCAAAACAGCCTGCGTGAACGCAGTCAACGATTTTGCAGAACTGATTCCCATTGCAAACACCGGCTTTGTTTCGCAGTTTAAGGGTGATCAGTTGTCTGTTTTCACCAAAACAGTTTTTTTCAAGACTCAGGATACAAACGAACAATTCTATCTTTCAGCTTATCTGATTGAAAACAACGTATTGGGGGCGCAAAAAGGCAAGCCTGAAGAAGTTCCTCATCCTCATGTACTCAGAGCCGGAATGACTGAAAATACTTTCGGAATTCCCATTGATGTTGAAGCTGTTGCCGGCAATGAATTCACCTATACCTTTACCACCACTCCCGACCCAGGCTGGAAACGCGAAAACCTTTATGTCATTACAATCATATGGCGTAAAAACGGTGACAAATACGAATTTGTGAATGCAAGCAGGGGCTGAGTTTTTAACAGTAAGAATTTACGAAGCCTAAAAGTTTACTATTTTTACACTACAGTCAGTGAAAAATTCTGATTGTATTTTCGAAAAATATAAAGACTGAAGAACAGAATTTCATATGATCAACCCAAACTCAAGTCTTTCTGAACTCAACGCCATGAACCGCAACACCCTGATGGAGCAATTAGGCATTGAATACATTGAGGTTACTTTAGGTTATGTTCATGCCCGTATGCCCGTTAACGACAAAACCCGTCAACCAATGGGTATTTTGCATGGAGGAAGCAGCCTTGCCCTGGCCGAAACCGCAGGTAGTTTAGGCTCAGCATTTATTGTTGACCTCGACAAAAACGATGTCCGCGGTAGCCATATGAGCGCCAACCATGTGCGCGCTGCCCGAAACGGATGGGTACATGCCCACGCACGCATCATCCATCAGGGCAAAAACACGCATGTGTGGAACATCGACATCGTGGATGATGACGGACAACTTGTTTCAACCTGCCGCCTGACTAATTTTATCATAGCACGCAACCTGTGAACATAAGCTTCATGCAGTTGTCCGAAACCATAGGTCATTTCCTGTCGGAAAGCATCCCTTTTGCCTCTTGGCGATTACCAGGAGCCAACGAAGCTGTCACATGGGCAGGCGAATGTATCGAACTAAATGACATTAATGTACTTCAAAATCATCTTCCGGCATTCGTCATGCATCCCTTTAATCCTGACAGCAGTATCCCCATTCTGGCTTTAAAACCCAAATGGAAATCTGAAGACTATGTACCATCTCAGCCCGTGCCTTCCTTTGGCCCTTACAGCAATGGATGGCCTGCTCCCAAAAAGCCTTATACATCAAGCTATCAGGACTATATCAACGGCTTTGAACAAATCATCAATGCTTTAAAGCAAAAAAATGCCACTAAAGTTGTTCTTTCAAGGGTAATCGCCTTGCCCATATCAATACAGCCTGATGTCTTGTATGTCAATCTTCTTAAAAAATATCCACGGGCTTTTGTGTACCTGTTCAGCGACGGAGCAGGCCAAAACTGGGTCGGTGCCAGTCCCGAAACCCTGCTGCGCACTGTGAAAGGTATGGCTGAAACTGTTTCTCTGGCCGGAACCCGCAAATCGCTCCCCAATGGAAAGCCTGAACGGCCATGGGAACAAAAAGAGTTTATTGAGCAGGCAATTGTGTCGGAAATGATTGAAGAAACACTCACAAAAGCCGGCATCAGTGCAGTGGCCATCAAAGGTCCCGCCGATGACCCTGCAGGTCCCGTAGTGCACCTGAAAACAACCTTTCGTTTTCGCATTCCACAGCATTTAAGCGGCATCGGCCTTGCACAGGCACTGCATCCGACCCCTGCCGTGTGCGGCACACCAACCAGAGAGGCGAAAAAAATAATCCTGCGTACAGAAAAACACCACCGCAGCTATTACACCGGCTTCCTTGGGCCTGTAACAGACACCCATAACCTGAGTTTGTTTGTCAATTTGCGTTGCGCACAGTTTATTAATAATGAATGTTTTATATACTCAGGAGGGGGCATAACCGAATCGTCTGACCCACTTGACGAATGGCAGGAAACAGAGAATAAGGCCAAAACCCTGCTTGATCTGATGTGAGCTCATTTCAGGTTTCTGAGCGCGCACGGTCAATGCCCATCCCTGCAAACAAAATCATGCTGTAAATCAGTGGATCTTTGCTGATGACAGGTTCTGTTGATCATTAACCCCGCATAATTTCGGAAGCATTTGTCTGCTGAATGTTTAAGTTGGATGAATTTTCAGAACTTTGCAGTATGTTACATGACAAATCAGGATTAGAACATCTTTCTCAACTGCTAAGCGGCAGAGGTATAAACCACCTGGTTGTGTCGCCCGGTTCGCGCAACGCTCCTGTAGTAACCACCTTATGCTCAAGTCCGGCGATGAAATGCTACACCGTTGTTGATGAGCGCAGTGCGGCATTTTTTGCCCTCGGAATGGCCCAACAGCTTCAGCAAGCTGTGGCTGTTTGCTGCACCTCGGGTTCGGCAGTGCTCAACTATGCTCCCGCTGTGGCAGAAGCTTATTATCAGAGGATTCCTTTGGTTGTGCTCACAGCCGACAGACCTGCCGCATGGATTGATCAGGGCGATGGGCAAACCATCAGGCAACACAATGTTTTCGGCCATTTTATAAAGAAAAGTGTTTCACTTCCGCAACATCTGGTAAACAAAGATGATATCTGGTATTATGACAGACTGATTTCTGAGGCATTGAATGCGGCAGTTTACCCGGTGGCTGGGCCGGTACACATCAACCTTCCCTTCGCTGAGCCACTGTATGGCTTCGGAATAACGGGAACACAGCCCGAAAAGGACATTCAGCTTACCGGACTGCAGACCTTTTTGCCAATTAAAACCCTCGGCCAGCTTGCAGACGAATGGAACAACGCTCCAAAAGTGATGATACTGGCCGGGCAAATGCCAGCCGATCCTTCGCTGAATGAACTCCTGCAAAGCATCTCGCACTTCAACAACACCGTTGTCCTCACCGAAACCACCTCAAACCTGCATGGCGAAAAATTTATCGGCTGCATTGACCGGACACTGAGTGCCATGAAGAAAGATGAGGTTCAAATCCACCAACCCAACATCCTGATCACTTTTGGCACAGCAGTGGTTTCGAAGCGGATCAAGGACTTCTTGAGAAAGACACCAGCCTTGCAACACTGGCACATTGACCCAGCCGAGCTGCACATGGACACCTATCAGCACTTGTGCCACAGCATTCCCATGCCAGCATCTGATTTCATGCAGCAACTCCTTCCGTTGCTCAAACCTGCCGCAGGAAACTATGCCGGGATGTGGCATGATACTGCAGCAAAGGCAAGCTCGAGGCACCACACATTCTTACACCAGGCCGACTGGTCTGACCTGAAAGTATTCGAAACTATCCTTAATCACCTTCCAGGCACCTTTGACCTGCAATTGGGCAACAGCACCGTGATCCGATATGCACAGTTGTTCGGCTGGCCTGCAGGATTCCGTTTCGATTCCAACCGTGGCACAAGCGGGATTGATGGTTGCACTTCGACTGCATCAGGCGCAGCAGTTGCAACAGGCAAACCCACACTGCTCATCACTGGTGACCTGGCGTTTTTTTATGATTCAAACGCCCTGTGGAACAAGCATTTGCCGGCAAACCTCAGGATCATTGTCATCAACAACGGTGGCGGGGGAATCTTCCGTTATCTCGAAGGGCCTGAACAAACCGGGCTGCTCGAAGACTTTTTTGAAGCCTCACACAAGCTTTCTGCTGTTAAAGTAGCTGAAGCATATGGCATCAGGACAGCCGTTGCTGTTTCGGAAGAACAACTTATTGCCATATTACCGGCATTTTTCAGCATGAACGCCAACAGTCCAATGCTGCTCGAAATCATTACTCCTGCAATCATCAGTGCACAAACACTCCGCAATTATTTCAAAGAACTGGGAAACTGAAATTTGTTGCCTTTGCGCAAAGCCTGATTATCTTTGCTCCGGAATGCCAGAAAAACATTCTTTCGATTGAAACCAAAAAATCGTTTAGTTGTTAACCTTAAAAAAGATAACTATGCAGAGCATAAGGCAATGGGAAAGTTTAAAAACCTACAAGGATATACTGTTCGAAAGTTGGAACTATATTGGTAAAATCACCATCAACAGGCCCGAAGTGCATAATGCGTTCAGGCCAACAACCACATTCGAAATAGCGGATGCTTTGGATATTTGCCGCGAAAACCAGGATATTTACATAATAATACTCACTGGCACAGGCGACAAAGCCTTCTGTAGCGGCGGCGACCAGCAGGTTAAAGGCGAAGGCGGCTATATTGACGAGCACGGGATTCCCCGCCTCAATGTGCTGGATGTACAGCGCAAAATCAGGTCAATGCCAAAACCTGTGGTGGCAATGGTCAACGGATGGGCTGTAGGCGGCGGGCATGTGCTCCATGTAATATGCGACCTGACAGTGGCATCGGAGAATGCCCGATTCGGTCAGGTTGGCCCAAAAGTGGGAAGTTTTGATGCCGGCCTGGGTTCGTCTTACCTGGCAAGCATTGTCGGACAGAAAAAAGCGCGCGAAATCTGGTTTCTCAATCAGTTTTATTCTGCAAAGGAAGCGTTGGAAATGGGATTGGTCAATAAAGTCGTCCCCTTTGAGCAGCTTGAGGATGCTACCGTTGAATGGTGCGAAATCATGATGAAACGAAGTCCGATGGCTTTGCGCATGATCAAACTCGGGATGAATGCCGAATTGGATGGCCAGGTTGGTTTACAGGAATTTGCAGGCAACGCAACCCTTTTATACTACCTCACCGAAGAGGCTCAGGAAGGCAAGCATGCTTTCCTCGAAAAACGCGATCCCGATTTTCACCAGTTCCCCAAATTCCCCTGATAAGGGATGGCAACACTACAATCATGGGTCAAAGCAGCAAGATTGCGCACCTTACCCCTGGCCCTTGCCAGCATCGGGATGGGTGGTGCACTGGCCTTCAGGTTCCCGGGTTTTAACTCCTGGGCTGTGGTCATGGCTGGCCTGACAACGCTTCTGCTGCAAATCCTCTCCAACTTCGCAAACGACTACGGCGATGCCAAAACCGGCCTCGACAATGAAGGGCGTCTCGGCCCCAGCCGTATGGTACAATCAGGCCAGATTAGCCGCAAAGAAATGAAGCGTGCCATACACCTTATGAGCATACTGTCGCTGACCAGCGGCCTGTGGCTCATTTTTGGCGTTGCCGGTCTGAGCAATACAATAGCCGTCTTATTTGTGCTGCTCGGAATTGCATCCATCGCAGCAGCCATTAAATATACTGTCGGGAAAAACCCCTACGGCTATGTTGGTCTGGGCGACCTGTTTGTTTTTCTGTTTTTTGGGCTAACCGGTGTTTCGGGCACCTATTTTCTGGCCACACCCGAATGGAACCTGCTGGTATTGCTGCCGTCTGCCGCTCTCGGCATGTTAAGTGCAGCAGTGCTGAATCTCAACAATATGCGTGACCTGGATAATGATGGTGCCAACGGCAAGATTACTCTTGCCGTAAACCTCGGTTTTATCAGGGCACGTGTGTACCACATCATATTGGTTATGCTTCCATTCATTCTGCTTGCGGCTTATGTTTATTTATCAGGACTTAAGGGCCCTGCCTGGCTGTTTGTGCTTACCCTGCCCCTGTTTGTTGCCGACCTGATTCAAATAATGAAGACCACCGACAAAGCCGATCTGGATCCTTTCCTGAAAAAACTCGCCCTGAAAACACTGTTGCTGACCCTGCTTTTTGCCATTGGCATCAATTTCTGACATGCTTAAGGCAGGGTTTACATATTATCCATTGCACTTTCTGCAGCCGGCAGGCACCTCAAGGGGTGTGTTACAGCAAAAAGAATCGTGGATGATCTCTGTTTCAGATCATCAGTATGAGGGAATCAGGGGGTGGGGCGAATGCAGCCTGATCCCGGGTTTAAGTCCCGACAACAGGAAACTTATTGAAAATGAGCTGGAATACCTGTGCAGTAATCCACAACTTTTTCCTGATTGGAAAGAAAAGAAAGGACACCTTTACCCTGCCCTACGGTTTGGTTTTGAAACAGCTTTACACGACTTATCAACTGGGGGCAAAAGTCTTTTTACAGAAAATGCGTTTACTTCAGGTTTGGCAGGAATCCCAATCAACGGGCTGATCTGGATGGGTTCGCTGGATTTTATGAAAGAGCAGCTTATTAATAAGGTTGAAGCCGGTTTTACCTGCATCAAAATCAAAGTAGGTGCGCTGAATTTTGAGGACGAATTAACACTTCTTACTTTCATCAGAAGCCGGTATTCTCCAGCTGAGGTCGAAATCAGGCTCGATGCCAACGGGGCTTTCAGGCCGGAAGAAGCTGCCGAAAAGATCAAACAACTTTCCGAATTCACCATTCATTCCATCGAGCAGCCTGTGAAGCCCGGACAATGGGAAGTTATGGCCGGCCTGTGCGAAACAAGCCCAATTCCTGTTGCACTGGATGAAGAACTGATCGGCATCTGCAACCAAGACGAAAGGGCTGCTATGCTGAAAACCATTTCTCCACAATACATCATCCTGAAGCCTTCACTCTTGGGCGGCCTTCATGAAGCGGATCTGTGGATACATTTGGCCAACGAAAAACGAATTGGCTGGTGGGCCACCTCAGCTCTCGAATCAAATATCGGACTTAATGCCATCGCCCAATGGGTTTCTGATCGAAACACCTCAATTCCACAGGGCCTGGGCACGGGTCAGCTATATACCAACAACCTTCTTTCGCCCTTGCAGGTACAAAATGCCGCCTTGTTTCACACTCCCGAACTAGCCTGGAAACACCCCCGTTCCTCTGTATGACTCAGCATCCGGAAAAAAATGCGCTCAGACTCAATCACGAACTGATTGACAAAACCTCAATCAAGGGTTTTATTTCCCGTGAACAGGATCCTTTGATCACTGAAGTGCTTCATTTCCTCAACTTTTGGTATAACAGTGATGACTTTATCAAACAACAGACATCAGGTTCGACCGGCCCACCCAAAATGATTTCGGTCCCTAAAGGCATGATGATGAACAGCGCAGCAATGACAAACCGATTTTTCGGCCTGAATGAAGGGCATTCGGCCCTGCTTTGCCTGTCACCGCAATACATCGCAGGTAAAATGATGATCATCAGGGCAATACTGGGAGGGTTTAAACTGATAACCACCAATGTAAGTGCTAATCCTCTGGCTACATTGAACGAATCTGTCAGTTTCACAGCAATGGTTCCTCTTCAGGTTGCGGAAACCCTGAGGCAGAATCCTGAAAGACTCGAACTTGTTAACACCTTAATTATCGGAGGCAGTTCGCTCGATCAAAAAACCGAACACGCTTTGCAGGAAGTAAAAACCTCATGCTGGCATACCTATGGAATGACGGAAACACTCAGCCACATTGCATTAAGAAAGATTAATGGCTCCGACAAAAGCAAGTGGTACAGTCCGCTTAAAGACATTTCATTAAGGGCTGATGACAGGCAATGCCTTGTGGTTGACGCTCCGCTCTTGAGCAGCGAACTGGTGGTGACCAACGATCTTGTGCGTTTTGATTCATCAGGCGGGTTTCAGATCATTGGCAGGGCTGATGATGTGATTTTCAGCGCAGGGCACAAAATACACCCTGTACTGCTTGAACAGAAACTAGAACCGCTTATCCCCTATCCTTTTATGATTTCGTCTAAACCAGGCTTTGCCGGTGATGAACACGTGCTGGTGGTGCAACATGAGTTGCAGATCAGTGAACTGTTTGTATTATGGCAGCAGATGACAGATGTGCTGCCGGCTCACGAAGTGCCCAGAATCATCGAATATACAGATCGTTTGCCCATGTTGCCGTCAGGGAAAATCAATCGTTTGGCCATGAAAGCCATATTGGCCAGTTCAGATGAAAAAACGGACGAAAGCACTGATGTTGAATAAGCAAGGTCAAAACAAACCGGCTGTCAGTCAAATGTCTGATCAGTTCCTGCCCAGAGTGTTGGCATAACCGGTTGCCCAGGTGCTGATTTCCTGTCGTTCAACCTCACTCAGGTTGGCAATCCGGTGAAACCAACGATAAGGTTTCGGAGGCATCGAATTATTTTCCAGCACTTCTGAAATTTCCATGAGCAACTTGTGTTGTTTATCGGAATCGTATAAATGCCACTCTGAAAAATTCAGTTCGGATTTTGCCTTGGTTATATTGGCCCTGATTATCCATGAGGCCGGAGCAACACTGGCATACCAAGGGTATGCTGTTTTGTTCGAATGACAGTTGTAACAGGCATTCAGCAGATTAACCCTGACAAGCTGCGGGGCGTCTTTATGGTGGAAAAATAATTCGTTGCGGTTTTGAAAAACTTCCATGTTACGCTCAGGCCTGATGAACTGGATGGAAATAAACACCAGTACAATGATTATTAATACAATAAGATGTTTGTTGCGCATGATTATCTGTTTTTGGCTTAATCCTTAAGGTTTCAGGTGTACAAAGGTCAGGAATTTTCTTGTCGGTATCTGAGTTAATTGTCGACCCGAATCCTTAAAACGAAGAATTTTGAGCGGCAAGAAGCACTATTCAACTTACAGGTCAGCACTTTAGAATAAAAAGGCGAGATAAAAAACGAATCCCGTAGCAAGAAAAACTGTAACCATATACATCAGGAACGCAACTGTGAGCCGTACCAGCAAACTTCCCCAACGGTTACGATAAAACTGACGTGCAGCTATGACAGCATACACCGGCATCACCCACATAAGGTATGTTTCGGGGCTCGATTGTCTGTCGGAAAAGACCATTCCTGCCAGTAAAACCAAAGTCATCACAATAAACAGCATGGTGTGCTGATTGATGGAAAAAAACAAATGCGGTATATAATATTTGCGTTGCGAACGGAACATCAGCCATAGGTAAAAACCCAGCACCGGCATCAGAAAGAAGTAAGACCATGATACATAAGTGAAAAACCTGCTGATGTATTGTTCAGGAGATTTTAAAATATCACCGATACGCCTGTTCAATTGATCGTCATTTTCCCTTGTTTTGATGTTGATATTGATACCTGGCTTAGTAGTGTTAGTGGCAACAGAATCTGATATTAAGGCAGCTTCCGGCAAAATTGACCGTTTACCCGCGTCGGCGATACCGGCTTTTGCCGCTTCAGGAGTGATCTTGTTTACCGACATCCTTTCAAAACTATCCTTTATCTGCCTGCTTCCCGAATAACCAAGAAGCAGAAAAAACACGGCACTTACAAAAAAATACAACCTGAACGGCGGCATATACCGGATATGCCTGCCCCCGACATATTCGGCAATCCATATGCCCGGTTTTGCAAACAGTGCTGTAAAAGTGCGCCAGAACCTCGAGTCTACGGCAAACATATTGCCAAGCAAATCGCCGATATAAAGTTTCAGGGGTTTATCAAAAGCCTTGACCGGCTGACCGCAGGCCGGACAATACATTCCCTCGAATTCGGTTTCGCAGTTGCGGCAGGAAACATGTGTCTGTGTGATTGAATCAGCGGTGTTCGGTTCGAGGTCTGTTTGTCCCATATGTAGAATTTTAAGGGCAAATATAAAAACAAAAAACTCCTCCCAACCGGAAGGAGTTTGTTGTCGGAGCGGCCCGACTCGAACGGGCGACCGCTTGCACCCCATGCAAGAATGCTAGCCAACTGCACCACGCCCCGATAAATTTGAGGCCGCAAAATTAAAACAAAATCTCTTGCAGCGCAAATTGCATGTCTATTGACCAAAGATTATTTCTCCTTATCTACGCCGAGTGAGCCCGTTTTCCTGAAATCAGTCTCCTTAAGACCATATTTCTTCATCACCTCACCGCAATATTTTGAACTGCGGTAAGCTTCACGCATTTTGAAGGAGAAAGACTTCTTGTGCTCAGGGTTGTTCCCGTATTTTTTGCGGTACTCAACAGTAAGCGACTCCTGCTCGCGTTTCAACTCGAACAGTTCACGGTCGTTTTCTTCGTTCACTCCCTCAATAAAGGGAATTTCCATGCTGCGCGCCTTGATGCGGCAATTTAAATCGGCAAAATAAGCCACATCTTCATCCATCTGCTCCTCAAAGGACTTTTCTGCACTTCCACTGCATGAGGCTGATGAAAGCAAGCCTGCTGCCAGAAAAAAAACAGCAACCAAATACAGAACAGCACCCGGCCGGTGGTTCAATAAAAATCCTGAATGTATCCTCTTAATCATAAAATTGAACATTGAAGGGGCAAAAGTAGCAGTTTTTCATCATACAGCACCAAATGCAATCAAATCCTGAAGAACTCTGCACAGGCAGCGCTGGTATGCAGGCTGTCCCAATCCAAAGATAATATCTGGGGATCCGAACCTGTATTGTCTTATTCTGCCACAACAGGCTTTTAATTGTTATCTTTGCACCTCAATCTATCCACCTGAATGTTGCGCAAAACAGGCGCAATAGAGTCCATTCAAAAGATTATGTATAAATTGTTGCGGACAAATTTGGTGGTTACGAAAAGAGTTTCTATTTTTGCACCCCGTTTTTGGGATAAGTATGCACGGAAACGACTTAAGAAACAATAGGATTAAATGGACACACTGAGTTACAAAACCGTAAGCGTCAACAAAGAGAACGCCAACAAGCAATGGGTTGTGATTGATGCTGAGGAACAGATTTTAGGAAGGTTAGCGTCGGTTGCCGCTATGGTTTTACGGGGCAAACACAAGCCCAGTTTCACACCTCATAGTGATTGTGGCGATAATGTCATCATCATCAATGCCGAAAAAATCAGGCTTACCGGCAATAAAGCCGACACCAAAGAGTATGTGCGTCATACCGGTTACCCCGGTGGTCAGCGCATCCGCACCTTCCGCCAGCAAATGGCCAGGAAGCCCGAAGTCATCATCGAAAAGGCAATCAAAGGAATGTTGCCCAAAAATACCCTTGGACGCGAACTCTTCCGCAACCTGTATGTGTATACCGGAACCGAGCACAAGCATCAGGCCCAGACACCGAAACAAATTAACTTAAATTCAATCAAGTAGCCAGCATGGACGTTATTATTTCCTTAGGCAGAAGAAAAACCGCTGTTGCCCGCGTATATCTGAAAAACGGAAACGGCAATATTGAGATCAATAAAAAGGACTACAAAGAGTATTTCCCTACAGCCATACTGCAGTATGTTGTTGTTCAACCCCTGCAGCTTACCGACAACGTGGGAAAATACGACATCAAAGTAAACCTTGATGGCGGTGGTATTACAGGTCAGGCAGAAGCCCTTCGTCTGGGAATCAGCCGTGCACTCTGTGAAATCAACCCTGAGTACCGTCCTGTGCTAAAAGCAAAAGGCCTGCTGCGGCGCGATCCACGGATGGTGGAACGTAAAAAACCCGGCCAGCCAAAAGCACGCAAGAAATTCCAGTTCAGCAAACGTTAACAGCATAATACTAAGTTTAGTATCCAAATTGCTGAGACTTCTGGACATCAGAACTACTCAGCAATTGTTTTTAGTGAATGTAAACAACCTTTAAACCCCCATTATGTCAAAAGTATCATTCGAAGAATTATTGGACGCTGGTGTTCACTTTGGCCACCTCAGAAGAAAATGGAATCCCAACATGGCTCCCTATATTTTTATGGAGCGTAATGGAATCCACATCATTGACCTGTATAAAACTCAGGCCAAGCTTGAAGAAGCAGCAAATGCCATGAGGCAATTAGCCAAGTCGGGCAAAAAAATCCTGTTCGTAGCCACCAAAAAACAGGCTAAAAACATTGTTTCCGAAGAGGTTTCCAAGATCAACATGCCATATGTAACCGAGCGTTGGCCCGGTGGTATGCTCACCAATTTTGCCACCATCCGCAAAGCGGTACGCAAAATGACCAATATTGACAAGCTGATGAGCAGCGATTCGTACACCAACCTTTCGAAACGCGAAAGACTTCAACTTCGTCGCGAACGCGAAAAACTCGAAAAAAACCTAGGCAGTATCGCCGACCTGAGCAGGCTTCCTTCAGCACTGTTTATTGTAGATATCCTTAAAGAACATATTGCTGTTGCCGAAGCACGCAAACTCAATATCCCTACCTTCGCTATCGTTGATACCAACAGCGACCCGACCCTCATTGACTTCCCCATCCCGGCAAACGATGACGCTTCAAAGTCGATCTCTCTCATTATCCGCACAATGACTCAGGCCATTGAAGAGGGTCTGGGAGAAAGAAAACTGGCAAAGGACAAACGCAGTGACGAAGATGTGCATGATGACGACGACATGGATTCAGGCAGAAGATTCGATGATGATGAAGACAGCGATGACCACGGCAAAAAAGGTGCCCCTGCCAAAGGAAAAGCTGACGAAGCCGGCAAAGAAAGAGGCAAAAGGCCAAGAAAACCAGTTTCGAAGAAATAATTAACGCAAAACATTTAAGTAATGAATATTACAGCCTCACAAGTAAATGAATTAAGAAAACGTACCGGCGCCGGTATGATGGACTGCAAAGCTGCACTGGTTGAAAGCCAGGGTGATATGGAACAAGCAATTGACTACCTGCGCAAAAAAGGCCAGAAAGTTGCTGCCAAAAGAGCTGACCGCGAAGCTAATGAAGGCGTTGTGATTGCCAAAACAAATAACGACCAAACCTTTGCAGCTATCGTAATGATTAACTGCGAAACTGATTTCGTTGCTAAAAATGAAGATTTCGTTAAATATGCTCACGGAATTCTTGATGCAGCTGTTGCAGCAAAAGTTAGCAGCGCCGATGATGTCAAGGCTTTGGTGATTGATGGCCGTTCGGTTGAAGACAGCCTGACAGATCAAACAGGTGTCATTGGCGAAAAAATTCAGTTAGGTGCTTATGAAATCATCAGTGCTGAAATGACCGCTGCTTATATCCATCCGGGAAACAGGCTTTCAACAATTATCGGGATGAACAAAAGTGGTTTCGGTCAGGTTGGTCGCGAACTAGCCATGCAGGTTGCCGCAATGGACCCCGTTGCTGTAGACGAAGCTGATGTGCCTACCGAAGTGGTCGAACGCGAAATTCAAATAGGAATCGAACAAGCCCGCAACGAAGGAAAAGCTGAAGAAATGCTCGAAAAAATTGCAAAGGGCAAACTCGGTAAGTTTTTCAAGGAAAACACCCTGCTTAACCAGGATTTCGTTCGCGAAAACAAAAAAAGTGTTCGCCAATACCTGAATGAAGTTGAAAAAGGCCTCACTGTAACAGCATTCAAAAGAGTGATGCTGGGATAAACCCACAAGCAAATAAAACACGAAAAGGCCCGGTAACGGGTCTTTTTTTTTTGAACAAAAGGAATATAGTGCTTATAAGCTTTGTTTAATTAACGAAGTTTTATAGGCAATCCTTGTTAAACCAACAATTAACATACAAAAAAATTCTCCTTAACGAACTGGACGAAATTCCCGTCTTTTTCATCCTAAGCAGGCCCCGAACAGGTTCCACTTTACTGCGGACACTGTTCGATGCACACCCCAATGTACAGATACCACCTGAGTGTCAATTTATTATAAACCTATATCCGAAATACGGGGAATGTACCCACTGGACCACGGAACTTATTGAAGCTTTTGTAAGTGATCTGAGCAAGCAGTTCCTGTTCAACACCTGGAAACTTAGCTCAGGCCAGCTCAGAGAAATTCTTCTTTCTCTTTCGGGCAATATTTCCTATGGCAATATGTGCAAAGCAGTTTACTGGCATTACCAGTCTTTGTTCGACAAAAAGAAAATTCTTCGCATTGGTGATAAGAATCCGGGATATGCACTTTATATTCACCTGCTCGCTCAGATTTTTCCCGAAGCAAAATTCATACATCTTACAAGAGATTATCGTGATAACCATCTTTCTCTGGCAAGGGTTGAATTTGAACTCCCTTTCATTTCCCTGACAACTTATAAATGGAAATACTTCTACAAAACAATCACAGATTGTCAGAAAACCATGCCCGAAAGGTTTGCAACTATACGTTATGAAGATCTGGTGAACAATCCCCATGAGGAGATGAAAGCGCTTTGCGACTTTCTTGAACTGCCGTTTGACGAGTCCGTGTTTAGGTTTTATCTGAAGAAAGAGGCGTTTAAGAAGCTTTATCCGGAAGATCAGGTTAACAAGATCCATGCCTCACTGATGAATCCCCTCACCAACAGTAAGTCAGGTCTCTGGAAGACACAGTTGACAAACCGTCAAAAAGCAATTGCTGACTACACAGTAGGTCTTGTGGGCCAACAAGCAGGCTATCAGCGTAGTTACACAAAACACAACCTTACTATAAGGCTCCTTGCACAGCCAGGAATTATGGCCGGCCGGTTGATATATTTTACTACTCATCTGGTCAACCGCTTTGTTCCTTACAAACAAAGGCAGTACATTCTCAGCGAACTGCCATTTGTTATCGGAAGCTCGTACAAACGTATTTTTAAATAATCAGGATTCCTACAACTTTGGATGATAATTATACCTGATACCTCCATTAGTTGTTGTTTCAGGCTCGCTCAACTGATCCATGTCCATGTGACTGATCATCAATTCGGCAAAACCACTTTCGAAATCTTCCGGCTCCAACTCAATGACAATGGGATCCTTGCCATACAAAAGCATCAGAAATCCCCTGAATACCCTGCTGAACCTCATAAACCGTTCGCCTGAGAAGGCATACAGTTGATTTATTTTTGTTTCCTGGCCTTCACACAATTCAAATCCCAGAAGTTTATTATAGCGTATTGCCCTTTTGTTGGTAACCAAAATCTTTGCCACAGCTCTCAGATGAAATACAGTTGCTGCCAATTCGCCGAATGTCATGGCTGCAAGCAGGGCAACCGGGGAATTGATATAACGGCGGTCCCAGATAAAAATCCCGCCTTCGGCTGTGCGTTTCTCCCAATTGATGTTTTTCGCATTGATCAGCCCGATTGGTTCGCCTTTGTATTCGGTGAACAGGTACACATTGTTGTGGTTGTTGATGGAGTGAAACCATCTGACTTGCATTTCGGGTGTGATTTCTTCCTGAAACTCCATATATTGCCTGATAAATGCACTGTTGCGGTGCTGGCGGACCAGTTCAATATCCCTCTCCTCGAGCCGCCTCATCCTGAGGTCTTTTCTGATAAACTGCATTTAAATTATCTTTCTGATGGTATAGGGTGGTTTTTTATTCTGAGCCAGGTAAATGCGGCTCAGGTATTCGCCAATAATCCCAAGGCTAAACAAAATAATGCTTGTTGAAAACATAATACCTACGATAATGGAAGTATATCCCATAGGTACATTGAAAAAAATCTTCAAAATGATATAATAGATTGCCACAACTGCAGTGATCAGTGATATAAACAAACCACCGTAAACCATAAGCTTAAGTGGTACATTGGTGTAATTGATCATCAGGCTGGTTATTAGTTTGAACAGTTTCCTTCGGCTGTATCCTGACTTGTTGTTTTCGCGCTTATGGTGTTCAACCTGTACATATTCTGGTTGTTCGGTGTACCAGTAAAGTAATTCGTCAATAAACATGAAATTCAGGTTATGTTGCAAAACCTTATCGCACAAATCCCTGTTAATCAACCTGAAGGCTGAGCCTTGAGTAGGCCTTCCAAAATATTTGCCGGCTGAATGCCTGAAGACCTTACTTCCAAAATTACGAAAACGGGAATGTTTTTTCTGGTCAAAAATACCGTACACCATTTCAGCCTCGGCTTCTGTTTGTTTTTGGACCAATTTGGATATTTCAGCAGGTGGATGCTGCAGGTCGTCATCCATTGTTATGATGAATTTTCCACGGGCAAAAGACAATCCGCAGAAAGTCGCGTTATGCTGTCCATAGTTCCGGTTGAGTCTTACTGCAATCAAAATTTCCCTGTTTTCAGACTTTAAACCTTGAATGACCTCCCAAACATTGTCGCGGCTTCCATCATCAACAAGAATAATTTCAAAACTCCGTCCGATTTCCGTGAACACTTTACGGATGCCTTCAATAAGTTCTTTTATGGTTGCTGAACTATTGAAAACAGGAACAATAACTGAGAATTCAGGCTTTTCGTACATTTTATCCTCCTCCTAATATCAGATTAGTTCCGCTTATCCAGCGAGATGCATCAGCAAAATAAAAAACAGCGGTGTTTGCCACATCTTCAGGTTCGCCGATTCCGAGCGGTTGTTGTTTCTCAATTTTACCAACTACTTCCTGCGACAGTCTGGCTGTTTGGTCGAGCATGGGAGTTTTGACAAAGCCTGAACGCAGGCAATTCACCCGTATTCCTTTTGGGGCCAGTTCGAGGGCCAGCACACGTGCATAACCTTCGACGGCAGCTCTTGCGCTGATATACATTCCTCCTCCGACAAATGGATATACAGTTGAAATTGTTGACATATACAACAAGGAGCAATCGTTGTTCACCAGTTTTTTTGACCTGAGCAGTGCACTGGTGAGGAGTACAGGAGCCATGAAGTTTACCGATATTTCGTTGCTGAGTTTCTCCCTGTTGATAAAGGATGCAGGAAGGATAGCCGAGGTTCCGGCACTAAAGAACACTCCATGAATTTTCGGCAGCTGACTGATGAGTGTGGCAACATCTTCGTCTTTGGTCAGGTCGGCAGAAATACTGACGTGGCCGGCCCCATGCAGCTGGTCAAAGGTTTCGAGTAGTCTCTCTGTGTTTCTGCCCGTTATGATGAGTGTGGCACCAGCCCTGGATGCTGTAATGGCCACCTGCCTTCCCAGACCTGATGATGCCCCTGTTATGAGCAAATGCTTTGTTTCGAGGCTAAAGGCTTTCATATTTCAAGTAAATCAGGTACACACATTTGGTTAATCTCTGCAATACAACTGCCCCAGGCAAGGCCAACTCCAAAACCCGTAAACAACAGTTGCTTTCTGCCATTGCGTATAGCTTCGGCCAGTTCAGTAACCAGCGTCAGCGGAATAGAGGCCGAACTCGTGTTTCCGAATCTGTTTAAAGAGACTGGAAAGCGATCTTTTTCGAGTCCCAGTTTTTTCCTCACAGAGTCAATGATCAGTAAATTTGCCTGATGGAACACAAAATAATCGGCCTCGCTCAGGTCTTTTCCTGCATACCGGAACAAGTCACGGATATTCGGAGCCACCTCTCTGAGTGAAAAGTTAAACACCTTAATTCCGTCCAAAGCCAGCTGAAGCCTGTTGCGTTCAATCCCGGGAACGATCACATGAGTCTGAAAAGACGCTGAGGAGTTAACGGGGCTTCGCATGCCACCATCAGGTATCATGATGGCATCAAAGCCACTTCCATCTGTTTGAATATTGAAATAAAGTGGCGGTGCAGATACATCATACTCCAGTGCCAACGCTGCGGCAGCATCTCCGAACAGCGGAAATGTACTCTTGTCACGAGGGGAGGTATAGCGGCTCGGAACTTCTGCTGTAAGCAACAAGGCCTTTCTCATACCTGTGGCCGAAATAAGTGAGGAGGCTGTAGCAAGACCGTCAACAAAACCTGAACATCCGCTGTTGATATCAATTGTCATGCAGTTGCGTGACAAACCAAGTTTGTGTTGCAGTATCCTGGAGGTTGCAGGCATCAGATAATCACCTGTTTGTGTTACCAATACCATCAACTCAACATCAGTGGGCTCCCATCTGAGCGATTGAATCAATTGAAGGGCTGTACTGAGGGCCAGATCGGAAGAGGTGGTTCCTTCCCGGGCAATCCTACGGCGTGCAACGCCAGTAGTTTTAATCAGCAATTCCCTGTCTGACGCACTAAGATATTCGTATTCAGCATTTTCATAGGCATTTATCGGAACACAGGCCGAAACACCTGCCAAGCGGCAATTGGCAATACTGAACAAACCCATTGCTTATTATGCTGAATGTTTCTTGGCTTCGATCAATTGAAATAAATCAGAAACCGTTGCTGATTGCTGAAGATCATCTGCATTAATTTCCACATCGTATTCAACATTGACAAGAGCAATAAAAACCAATGCATTTATCGAGTCCCACTCAAAATGATCCCTTATGTTGCTTTCAGGTTTCAATGAACCGGGGCTTATCTGATCAAATTCATGCTCAACCTTTTGTATAAAATCCTGAATATTCATGAAATACTTTTTAAAGGACAAATGTAGTCTTTTTTTCTTTGAACCCTAACGACCTAAAAACCGACACAGTACCTTCAAGCACACAGTTCATATGTGAATTACACTATATTTGTCATGTGGAACATCCGACAAAGTACAGCAATAAAAGAAAGAAACTGGTTTTGATCAACCCGATCAATGCTTTTACGCGTGAAGTGCCTTTTCTTACCGAATCCCTGTCACCGCCTCTGGGGCTTGGTATTGTTGCTGCACTCACACCTGACGACTGGGATGTGGAACTTATTGACGAAACCTTTGAAGCATTCAGCTTTGTTGATGCCGATTTGGTAGGGATTTCAGCGCTGACATCAGCGGTCAGAAGAGCCTACGAAATTGCAGCAATCTACAGGGAAAAGGCCATTCCTGTGGTTTTGGGCGGTATACACGCTTCGATGATGCCCGATGAAGCTTCAAAATATGTGGATGTGGTCGTGATCGGCGAAGCCGAGGGTGTTTGGAGCGATATATTACAAGATTTTGTTCAGGGAACGCTTAAGAAGACCTATCAAAAGGAAACAGCCCGTATGTTTCACTCTCCCAAGCCACGACGCGATCTTTTCCATCCTAATTACGGTCTGGCGAATATCCAAACCACACGCGGATGCCCATTTGCCTGTGACTTTTGCAGTGTACACATCTTTAACGGTCCTGCTTATCGTTACCGGCCTGTGGATGAAGTTCTTGACGAACTTGAGCAAATTGATCACAAACGAGTATTCTTTGTTGATGACAACATCATCGGGACGAGCCGTTTTAGCATTGAAAGGGCCAAGCAACTGTTCAGGGGAGTCATGGACAGAGGTATAGAAAAAGACTGGGTTTGTCAGGCTTCGATGAATTTCGCTGACGACCCTGAGGTACTCGAACTGGCTTCAAAAAGCGGCTGCCGGACAGTGTTGCTGGGAATTGAATCGGAAACAACAGAAGGCTTACAGCTTACCAACAAAAAACTTAACATTCGAATAGGAACTGACCACTATGCCGATGTTATCAGCCGCATACACAATTTTGGCATCAGTGTGATCGGAGCCATGATTTATGGTTTGGATACTGACCATGCCGAAAGCTTAAACGCCCGTTCAGAATACCTGATCCGTTCAGAAATTGACACCCATCAGGCCAATATCCTCACACCCCTGCCAGGAACCGAACTTTACAAA
>Ga0351859_1023_pt1 | contig 38092 bp, 35 predicted proteins | sample BONcelFGM3001D11_FD_206789 | JGI IMG/M metagenome (GOLD analysis project Ga0351859, IMG submission 206789) | Enriched cells from coal bed in the Powder River Basin, Montana, United States - BONCAT cells FGM rep2 HSBNCT.FGM.300.1.D11 ... | reverse complement strand
CGGTTATGGACAGGTAATTGAACTATCTACTACCACTTCCGTGGGTGGGACAGAGACAGATATTGATGGCAATCTTTATCATACCATAAAAATAGGCAGCCAAACTTGGATGATAGAAAACCTTAAAACAACGAGGTTCAGTAATGGTGATCAAATACCTTCCGTTACAGACGATACTTATTGGACTTTACTATCAAGCGCCTGGGTATCAAAGCCCGGTTATTGTAATTATAATAACAACGAAAACCATGCTGCGACATATGGAAGACTTTATAATTGGTGTACAGTAAATGATAAGCGCGGGATTGCACCAAAAGGTTGGCATATACCCTCACGTTCTGAATGGCAAACTTTAATCGACTATCTGGGAGGAGACTCCCTTGCCGGAGCAAAACTAAAAGAAGCAGGATATCAGAATTGGAAAAATCCCAATACCGGAGCAACAAACTCAAGCGGTTTTACTGCCTTGCCCGGCGGATATAGGAGCGGTAATACCGGTTACTTTTATGAACTGGGCTCAGCCGGTTATTGGTGGACTTCAACCGACAATGGGATTTTCGGCGCCATAAGTGTTGAATTACATAACACAACCCGCATCATTAATAAATGTGCAAACTGGGAAGATTATGGATTTTCTGTAAGATGCATAAAAGATTATTAACTTAATCAGTAAGAAATATATTCTTAATGAGTGAACAATTGATTATATTATACTTTATACGGTTCGCCTCGCAAAAACGAACCGGCTTCTGTGCATAAAGATAGTTATCAAACCGGTAATAATATTTATCAGGTGCATACGATGAAAAAAATTCTTTTAACCGCTCAATTGATGTTTTTTACTTTTTTTTCAACGGATATGTTTTCAATGAATTTGGGAACGGACTCCCTTAGGACTTTGACAAATACCGATACACTTTTGTCCGATATGGACATATTTCCAATAACAGTATATGATAAAGATATCGGTTTCGGTTACGGATTGAAGTTGTTCTTTTTGAATCAAATAAATTTTGCAGAATCTATGGATGCAACTGTCTTTCACAGTACTTTGGGTGAAAGATGGTATCGATTTGTTATTTCTCTGCCGGATTATGAATTTAAACTCCAGAGAGTGGTTCCTTTTTATGGTCAATTAATATTTGATTATGACAAATGGATTTCAAGCAATTATTTCGGAATTGGACCAAGTTCCTCGGTGGATAATAAAAAATCATATACAAAGGAACCGTTCGAACTACAACTGCTCTTTGGTTATAACCACCTAAACAGGTACTCCATCGAATCAGGTGTAAAATATAAATCAGTGAGAATATCAAATATTGAAAAATCTGAAAAACTTAAGAGTATGACTACTGAAGGCGTCTCTCAGGCTGTTTCATTGTTTGCGAATTTCACTTTTGAAACCAGAGACAGTTACATAAATCCTTCAAGAGGATATTCTTTAAAAGCAGAACTTGAAAAACCCTTTACCGGAGTAGTTGACTTCCTGAGATGTAATTTTTCAATTCTCAGTTTCAAAAAAATCGACTTTCTAGGTTCTGTCTTTGCAAATAAAATTCAAATAAATTATCTTGATGGTAATTCCATCCCTTTCCCTTTTTTATCCGCACTTGGAGGGAATAACACTCTGCGCGGATTTCAGCAAGATAGATTTATTGATAGATCTTCTATTTTGCTGAATTCAGAACTTAGATTTCCAGTATATTGGAATTTTGGAGCTGTTATTGGAATTGATTACGGACAAGTATTTAACAAAATTAAGGAAATTAAGTTTAGAAGTCTCTCGTGGAACTCCTGTTTGGGTTTACGCTATTTTCTTAATACATTTATAGTTAGATTCGATATCGGATTTAGCAAAGATTACACAGGAATTTATTTCAACTTTAACCACATTTTTTAACAGAGTATCTGATAGCATGTATATACGAAAAAAATAAATAAAATTTCGCGAGTATTCGAAATTATATCGAACTTCAAGAATTTAAGAACTAAGAATCCAGATATCCTATTCTTCACTTACTGGCAGATAAACATTAAATGTCGTTCCGGAACCAATTTCGGAGGTGAAATCCATGTATCCATCGTGGCGTCGGATTATTGAGTATGCTATAGAAAGCCCAAGTCCTCGTCGGTTAGGTCTATTTGTAGTAAAAAATGGATCGAAAATCTTTTTATAATTTTCCCTAGGAATACCAATACCCTCATCCTTCACGGATATTTTTATATAACGGCTTTTCTGAATAATTACAGGTATTTTGCGAACCTCTTCTTCACTTACATTAAGAGCATGAACATAAACTTTTCCGGAATTCTTTATTGATTGGACAGCATTCGAAACTATATTACCAATAGCTTGTTTAATTTGAAATTCGTCCGCATCGATACTCCAAAGTTCCTCCGCTCTATCGTACTCTATACAAACTCCGGGACTAACCGCGGTCTCATTTTTAATCTGATTCAATATTCCATCTGCATTAAGTTTAACTTTTTTAAGCAGGCTGTTTTTTGCGAAAGTTATTAATTCATTAGTCAGCTCTTTAGCCCTTGGTAAATTTTTTAGAGCATTGATCAACAAATCATCCACTCTGTCATTTTTAGAAATTTTTTCCAAAGCAAGTTCTATGTTGCCTACTATTCCCTGCATAATATTGTTAAAATTATGAGCAATCCCGCTGGCTAAAATACCGATAGCATCTAATCTTTGAATTTTCTCAATCTCTTCCTGTATCCTTTTCCTGATGGTAACATCTCTGAAATTGGCGCCCACCATAAATCCCTTTACGGTTTCGATAGTAAAGAAACCATTCTCAAGAACATTTTTGCTACCATCTATATTACATATAATTATTTCCTGATTTTTGTAACTATATGGAACCTCTCCGGTTTTGCACATATAATTAATATCATTTTTTAACCGGGTTTGTTCAGAATCGTTTTTGTCAGAGTCTAATATTTTATAATATATTTCAGAAAAAGAGCTGTTTCCAACCTCTTCAAAAAAAAGTCCGGTCATTCTCTCCATCTTTGGATTCCATTCAAGAATTAATCCATCCTCATTCAGCAATATTATTCCATCTTCGGAATTATTCACAAAATTTCTCAGTTTTGCTTCAGATTCTACCAGCGCCTTTTGAGTCTTTCTCAATTTTATATGAGTCATAACCCGGGCAAGAAGTTCTTCTTTTCTGAATGGTTTGGTGATGTAATCAATTCCGCCAACATGAAAACCCTTTATTATATCTTCGGTTTCAACCTTGGCTGTTAAAAAAATTATAGGTATATCCTTTGTTCTCTCCTGCTGCTTAATTCTGCGGCAGGTTTCATAACCATCTATTTCGGGCATCATAATATCAAGTAAAATAAGATCAGGGATAGTATTATTGATTGATTCTATCGCCTCTATACCATTTGTCGCTATTGCAAGGTCGTAATTGTTTTCGCTTAACAAACTACCCAAAACTTCTAAGTTTTGTTCGGTATCATCAACTATCAGTATCAAACCATTTTCGTTACTCATCATTTCTTCTCCGGTTCTTAAGCTGTTCTATCAGAAAGGGAAATTCCCTGATCAGGTTTTTGACCCTAATTATCTTAAAACTTTCAATATTTTTTGTTATATCTTCGATGAAATTTGAAATCGGCTGAACCGGATATTTCTGGTTTACCGTTTTCAACCTTTCGATAAATTCCTTCAAACTACTCACTACCAATGAATTGCCCAAGTTTTCTGCATCTTTCAAAAAATCATTTACCAGTATTTCAACTAACTGAGGCAAATATTCAATACCCGCTAAAGCATCTATACCCTGATTTTCCAAATTAGATTCCTGTGACTTTGAATCACCGCTTATCTTTCTAAGCTGGTATTTCAAATATCTTCTAAGTTCCTGAAATAGGTCTTTTTTTGTTATTGGTTTTCTTAAATAACCGTCAAATAATTCAGTTATTCTTTTTTCGGTCTCTTTCATTGCCGAAGCCGTAAAAGCGATTATTGGTAGCTCTTTATATTCAGGCATTTTTTTTATTTGCTGGGTGGCATCATATCCGTTTAATTCCGGCATCCAGATATCCATTAAAATTAGCGACGGCGTGGTTGTTTTAACTAACTCTACCGCCTCCCGTCCGTTGGTAGCTTCGAAAATGGTCAGGTTATTATTTTCCAGGTACCCTTTGACAAGATCGCGGTTATGCTTGATATCATCCACCACCAATATTGTTGTCGGTTCAAACATAATATCGAGATCACGGGGAAGAGTCGTCTCCTTTTGAAAATCTTTGAGATCGAATGTATCAAGATCGCGAATCGTAACAGTAAAACAACTTCCTTTACCTACTTCACTTTCCAGGGTAATAGTTCCGTTCATTCTCTCAATCAATTTTTTACAAATCGCCAGACCCAAACCTGTTCCGCCATACTTTTTTGTACTCTGGTTACTCTGCTGTATAAATGCGCCGAATATTCTTTCCTTTTCCGCCTCTGAAACTCCGATTCCGGTATCTTCAACTTCGATCAGAAGATCGATTTTTTCCGGATCATTGCTGTTTGATTTTGTTGATAGTCCAACCCTTACATGTCCCTTTTCGGTAAACTTAATCGCATTGCCGACCAGATTTAATACGATCTGCCTGATTCTTACCTCATCAAGAACAAATCCTTTTCGTCCGTCGCTATTGATATCAAGAATAAATTTTAAGTTTTTCTCTTTCACTTTTTGAGAAAAGATCATTTTAATTTCTTCAAGGATTCCGGAAATATCCACCGGCTCATATGTCAGTTCCAATCTTCCGGCTTCAATTTTTGAAAGATCAAGTATATCATTAATTATTGAGAGCAATGTTTTTCCGCTGTTGACAATTGTTCTTAGATACTCCTCATATTTCGGAGTTTTTATTTGTGAAAGTAAAATCTCACTGAAACCAAGAATAGCATTCATAGGTGTCCTGATTTCATGACTCATATTCGCCAAAAATTCACTCTTGGATTTATTGGCAATATCAGCTTGTTCCTTCGCCTTTCTTAGACTGATTTCATTATCTTTAAGCTCTTGCTCCATTGCTTTTCTGCGGGTAATATCTCTGTTGCTTCCCCGTTTGCCTAAATAATTGCCCGAATCATCAAAAATAGGCTGGCTATGATGCCCAATCCAAACCAGATTTCCATTTTTATGATTTATTCTATATTCGAATTGGGTTTCAGTATCTTTTGCTAAAAATGATTTTACCTTTTCTACGTCTTCTTCGTATATTATTTCAAACAATAGCTCTTTTGATTGTTTAAATTCTTCGCGGGAATAACCCGAAATTCTTAAGCAAGCAGGGGAAGAATAAATCAGATCTCCTGTCGGCGATATCCAATATTCCCAATCTGCGCTGTAATCGATTGCCATGCGAAGCTGCTGCTCCCGCTGTCTTAAGCTTTCTTCCGCCAATATTTTCTTCTTCTCGCTCATAAAACGAAGAATAGCAATTGAGACATAGTTTCCGATTGATTCCAAAAAATTCACAAAATCAGGATCCATGGAATTAACAGGTGACCTTCCGAGGCTAAATAAACCGATGAGATTTTCCTCATGAAAAAGAGGCACATAAACCATTGAATGGGCGTCTTTATTCAATACAGAAGGGTGAATGCTTTTGGCAAACTCCGAGTGACTATTCTGAATTATCAATGTTTCTTTATGATCTATAGCGTACTTACTGAAATATTTTACATCTTGTAATTTATCGCCGCTGCATAAATATAAACTCGTTCTATCCATAACCTGGTCTGAGATGTAAACTGTAGAATAATCATCGTTTTCCCAATCATATATAGAAAGCTTACCTGCCATATCCATTCCGACCTCATATTTTCTTATGTTGGAAAATATTACATCGCCAACAATATTTAGGTCTGTGGCAGCCAGAAGGCCATAGCTTGTATCTAATAATATTTTTAAACGCTTTTCATTTAATTGGTCTCGAGTGAAATCGATATTTATTTCAACATTATCTACGATATTATTTTTAGAAGATGTTTTTTCATTCAAACTTTCAGACATATTTTTACCCCATCAAATTATACTTCGGTACTAACAAAGGAGAACGATTAGCTTACTACGATCCTGTCTTTCAAAGATCCTAAATTACAACGTTTCCACCAGCCAGCGTAAAACTGCGTTATAGGTTGTAAATTAAGTAAACATTTTCCTGTTTTTCAAGTCATATTGCTGGATGCTAGACCAGAGCTGTTCGGCATAATCAAACTTATAAAATACTGTTATTAAAAAATTAATAATATAAGCATAAAATTCATCCATAAGAATATTCACACTAAAAAAGAAGGACCTCATCGAAAGTAATAAAATATGGATTTTGTGATCTGCTTTCTCCTCAGTATTTTAATGCGATTCAGGATGGGAACACATTATTCCTGAATAAAAAAATCCATATTCGTATCAGGGCTCAGAAAATATATTTATTGTATTCACTTCAATTTCTCCCAGTTCATTCATTGCGTTAATCAAACTGACTTTTTCATAATTTTTTATTTCCGAAACAAAAATATTTTTTTCTACCAACATTCTTTCATCAATCAATTTTTGTCTTTTCGTACCTTTAAGTAACGGCATGATTGGAGTAACCCATTTGTTGCCATCAAAAAATGCCAGATTGGAATAAGACGAGTCTGTAATCATTTGGTTTTTTACAATCATGATCTCATCACAATCCCCCCTTCTCTCCAATAATTTATTAAGAGTATCCCTGTTTTTGAATTTGTGGGAATACTCTATATCAGAGAAGACCAATTTTAATGAACTGACTTCTCTTTTTTTATATTTTACTATTTCTATAAATTCAATTTTCGAAGAATACAATACCCGGCATTTGAAAACACCATGTCTAAATTCATCCGGAATGCAAATATAACTTCTAAGATCAATCTCAACAGGACAACCAAATAAGCTCATCCTTGATGAATTCAATCTTTTATTGTGATAGCATACATTCTCCAAAATTCCATTTTTAATCTTTAAAGTTTCAATAAGCCGGCACATATATTTTATCCAATAATTCCTGATATTCGGAGTAAACATCACTATAAATTGTAATGCCGCCTCCGCTTTTGAAATAGTATTTGTGATTCACTTTTTCAATAAAGCGAATCATAACGCAGCTGTCGAGATCCTTTCCGTCATAATAACCGCATACTCCCGTATAGTAACCTCTCTCATAATTCTCTGCTTCTTTAATAATCTCAACCGTTTTGCGCTTTGGGGCTCCGGTAACAGATCCGGCCGGCATCAGAAGGCTTAAGAGATTCCCCAATGATTCCTGGTACCCGCATGGAAGTTCACCTGTAATTTTAGAACTTACTTGAAGCAAATTTTTTGAACCGGCGCTTATTTTATCAATATATCTGAATTTTTCAACGGTTACCTTATCAGCCACAATACTCAAATCATTTCTGATCAAATCAACAATAGTGATATGTTCGGCGAGCTCCTTCTCGTTTTGTAATATTTTTTCTTCCGCATTCTCAATTGATGCGTCAATTGTTCCCTTCATTGGGTAGGATGATATTTTGTTGTTTTCGATTTTTATAAAGATTTCCGGAGAAAAAAAGACGAAGTGATCCTTATACCACAATTTATATTTTGACCTGCTTACCTTAAAAATATTTTCAAGTGAGATTGAAAGCTCTATCTGAGTTGGCATAGTTAAATTAGCCAAATAGGAGTTTCCATTGGATTGATTATCGTGAATTATATCAAATGCTGCTTTATATGAAGCAAATCCTATAGGAATAGTTTTTGTAATTATTTGTTCATGCCAAAGATTTTGTTTGTCCCGGAAATTAGTTACTCCATTAAAATCAAATAATAATTCCGATGAATCAACCTCTGAAACCGGTTGAACGACATAATTCTTGCAATCAGAATCAATAAAAAATATGAATGGTATTTTCTTTTTTGAATAAAAATTTATCTCGTGGATAAATTTTTTATTACTTGTCAACAAAATCCGCTTCTCCTATAATAAATTTAGACATTGAAAAGTAAAACATTTTCATTCAAATATCAAATGAATATTTCTTGATAATTATTTGGTTATTCAACAATACTTAGCAAAGCGAAATGACTGGCGTAGAATGATTTCACTCTTTTTTTTCCGGAGTTTCGCTGGATATTTTACCCCAGAAACTATTTTTTACATTGAATTGTGTTATTGTTGCGCAAAATAATATTTCCTTGCAATGTTATTCCATTCCTTATATCAACTCCAATGATTAAGAGTTTTGGGGGTTAATTGTTTAAATTATAAAAATGCGAAAACAAAATAATATTAAAAAAACCATTGCATATTTAAAAAAAATATTGTATATTAATAATCTATAAAAAATACGGGGCGTAGCGCAGCCCGGTTAGCGCGCCTGCCTTGGGAGCAGGAGGCCCTGGGTTCAAATCCCAGCGCCCCGACCATAACAAAAAATCCTCTTCAGAGGATTTTTTGTTATATAACACTTTTTTATGGATTCTCGTAAAGCCATTTAGAATTGGGAATTAATATTTAATAAAACAAACCATTCATACTTCGAATCATCTTTTCGCAATACAGCGTCAAGGAATCCATTCTCACAATTTTCGTTTTTCTTATCTCTTACCGGTAAATCTGTGGTGGTTATGAAGCATACTCTAACCTATTCAGCAGCATCATCCTTCAAGGGGAAATAAACATCGATAGTAGCGCCATTATCGACAGAGCTGGAAATATTTATGAATCCATTCATATTCATTACAATTCCGAAAACACTCGCCAAACCTAATCCTCTGCCATATTCTTTAGTTGTGTTAAAGGGTTCAAAGAACCGGTTTTTAATGTCATCTCTAATACCGCATCCATTATCAACTACAGAAAGCACGCCATATCTTCCGGATTCAATTCTTTGCGACCCAAGTATATTCTGCTCAACCGTCTCTACGATTTTGCTTGATAATACAATTTTGCCGGCCTCCCCAATCGCTTCGATACTGTTCGTAAATAATTTATCCAATATGACGATTATTTGATCACGATTTCCTATAATATACGGAGTAATCTCAGATAGCTCCAAATCAAAAATAACAGCTTTTTCGATACGGGGCTTTTTGGAATAGAAAAAGAATTGAATGATTTTATTCAAATCAAGAGTTTCAAGCACATAATTTCCGCTTTGGGCGAAAATAAGAAGCTGTTTTACCAGTTCCCCTACACGTTTGGAACTCACTTCTATTTTTTCAAGATGCGGATAAATCACACTCTCTTTTTCAACCAGCGTTTTTGCAAACGATGATCTTGACAAAACATTAACCAGCACATTGTTAAAAACATGCGCTATATTTCGTGTCATGCTGACAATAAATTCGTGCCTCTTATTTTCAGATAACTGATGCTGAACCTTGATATTATTCTCTTCGGCTGTTTTCTGGGATGTTATATCGCGGGTAATGCCGACATAATATTTTGGCATATTTCCATCTTCAATGATAGGCATCAAAGTAGTTTCGTAACAATTTCCGTTTTCCATTCTTAATTCAAAAGTTTTCGGTGCGGAACTATCCTCTATACTTCGAAAATGCTCAATAAACACATCATACACTTTTTCCGGTAAAAATGAACTCATTGGTTTGCCCAATAGTAAAGATTCACTGGATTGAAGGAATTCGCATGTCTTCGAATTTACCGCAATGAACACTCCTTTTTTAGTAAACGAGTAAATTGCTTCCGGGGCATTCTTTATTAAAGTTCTATACCTGTTTTCAGAATCCGATAGATGCCTATAGAGAATGATGTTTTTTAAGCTTATACTTATGTAGTTGGCTATTCCGGTAAGTATGTTCAGATCTTCCTCGCTATAAGCCTTTCTTCTGTATGAATGGACTGCAATAACACCCAAGATCTCATCACCGGTAAATAACGGAGAATACATTAATGATAGCGCCCGTTTTTGTTCGTTACCGAAAGGGATTAATCCATATATTTGGTCATTCTCATTTTCACGGAGCAACAAAACCGGTTCTTTTTGGTTTATGATTTTCCTAATCAACGGGCTCTGAACAGGGCGATTTTGCAAACCAACAAAATATTTTTTATCGCCATCAACAAGATCTATATTTATTACATTTGATAATGAATCCGTCTTCTCGTCATAAAGATCAATATAAAATCCATCATAATCAAATGTCTCTTCAAGTTTTTTTGCGATTATCCTGCATCCCTCTTCCAAATTCATTCTCTTGTTCAGCTCTTGGCTTAATTCGTTGAGTATTCTTAAATCCCTGTTTTTTCTTATTAGCTCCTCATAAAGGTTGGAATTATTGATTAATACTCCGAGATGATGGGTAATGTTTGTAATTAAATTTAACGTAAAATCATTGAATCCGTTTGGTTCATCGCAAGCCAGGTTCAATACACCAGACCTGATATCTCCAAATGTAATGGGAAAAACTGCAAACGAATGCTCTTTCAAACGGGTCATCTCCGGAAAAATCGAATTCATTTCTTCGCCGTGAGTCTTATTAATAACCACCGGCTTTCCTGTCTCAAACGCTATATTTGAGAAATATTTTCCTTCCGATATTTCCTTTGGGACCTCCGGTATTACCCTGCTGATTGAGTACAACGCAAAAAGATCCAGTTGACTATTATCGCATAGATAAACTTTCCCATCGGAAAAACCCAATTCCTTGAAAAAGTCAAAACATTCGTTTATGATTTCATTCAAGGAAATATGTAGGGATAACCTTTTCGTAATCTTATAGAGCAAATTAACTTCTTCATATCTTTTTTCGGTTTTTTCATGAACTTCGGAGTTCATTAACAATAATGACAACTGCTTGGAGATATTGACGCACAAATTAACGATCTCGTCAGTAAACCTGTTTTGTTCAGCGCCCACCAAGCTTAGTACTCCAATACAGCTATTTTCATACTCAAGAGGGAACGAGGCAAATGAATGACGTACATCATTTTTAAAATTTGGGTCTATGAGAAGAATCTCTTCGGAATGAGTATCGTTAATAATTACAGGTTTAAGATCAAGCGCAGCTCTTCCTGAGAACTTTTCTCCAATCTTTATCTCTTGCAAAAGAGTCCCCTCTCTTCCGCAAAAAACAGAACTAAGTAAAAGAGTTGTTCCGTCGTCCGAGACCTTATATAACTTTCCGCTTATAAAACCCAACTCTTTGAATATTTCGAAAGCCTCCTGAATAATAGCATCCTTATCGATATGTTTTGAAAGCCTATTGATCGTATTATAAAGCTGAATAAGCTCGTTGTTCTTCCTGAGAGAGTTTGAATGAAGAACTGCATTATTAAGGACGAATGATAACTGGCTCGAAATGGCATCGCAAAACGAAATTACAGATTTTTTAAATTTATTTATCTCTGTGGACGAAATAGTCAACGCCCCAAGACACCTATCCCCGAGAATAATAGGTAGAGAGGCAAAGGAATGCCTGGGTCTGTTTTTAAGTTCCGGATCAATTTTTAAAGCATCCTGATTATGAGAATCGTTAATAATTATTGGTATCTTGTTCGAAACTGCTAGTCCGGAGAATAACTTCCCGCTCTCAATTTTTTCATGCGGTGATAAATTATCATGTGTATTATAAAACGATAACAAATCCAGAGTCTTGAAATCCTCGGAGACAAGATATATTTTTGCGCTGGCAAAACCTTGCTCCTTCAATATATCGAAACTTTCAGCTATTATTTTATCAAACTCAAGATGAGCTGATAATCTATTCGAAATCTCATACGATAAATTTACTTCATCTAATTTCTTCTTGCTCTCGTTGATCTTTTGTTTCGTTTTTTGAAATATTTCAGAATTATTGATGTAAACCGCCAGCTGATTCACAATACTATGGAACAATTCTACTTTATCGGAATCAAAGAAATTAAGTTTTTCAGAAAAAATATTCAGAACTCCGATGCATTCATCACCGGAAATCACCGGAAAAATCGCAAATGAATGAGCATGCTCATTTTTAAATGCCGGAAGCTTCTTTAAAAATCTTTTATCATGCGTATTGTTGACCAGAAATTCCTTTTTCTTAAGATACACTTCTGTTGATATATTCCCAAATTCTGCAAATGAACCGATTTTTATTGGGAAAAAGAGAGAGGTCTTATCTTCAGGATAAAATGATTCCGGAACCAGCCAATCGTCCTGAAGAAGGTATAAAACACCACCCACATCTAAAGAAAAGTGAGATAAAATTACACGAACACATCTATCAAGAAGATCATCCAAATCGAGAGACTTACTGAGAGACGAGTTAATATAATTAATAATTTTTAGGTGTTCATTAACTCTTTTGATTCTGTTTTCGCTTTGCTTGAATAAAGAAATATCCTCAATAAATCCGTCAAGAAACTTAAAATTATTATTTTTATCATACTTTGCCTGGGCAGAAAAGAGGACGGGAATATCTTTTTTGTTTTTTGATATTAAAACAATTTCCTGTTTTTCAATAAAACCCTTTTTTCCTAATTTATTTATCAGTTTATCTCTTTGTAAAGGGTCTTTATAAATATCTGTGGAAAGATTCAGTTTCTGGAGTTCAGTTAAGGATTTATAACCAAGAAGTGAGAAGAGCGCAGAATTACCGAAAACAATTTTACCTTTAACAGTAGACCTAAAAATTCCTATTCTTGAATTATCGATGATCTCGTTTAGTGTTTTGGCGCTCGCCATTTTTGCGCCTTTAACAAGATCAGTTGCAGGTTTTTTCTTTACAGGAAGCGACTTCTTTTTCATGTTTCCTCTTATTTACCTGAGTAAACGTTTTTGAAAGATTGATTTGACAATTAATAATCAAATTTGATTTTTTTACAAATAGGAATTTGAATCCGTAAGCTAAGCGCTAACTATCTGTTTTTTAGCAAAAGGGCACCCCGTAGGATGCCCTAATTAACTATACAAATTATGTTCCAGCGGAATAATCGTCATTATATTTAATCTGCTCTTTTGTCAGTTTATCCAACTTATAACCCATTGTCGATAATTTGACAAGCGCAATTTCCTGATCTTGCTGAGGCGGGATGTCGTAAACCTTGTTTTCGAGTTTCACGCCTTTTTTGTGAGCTTCAGCTAACCGGAGCTGCGACATAAACTGATTAGCGAACGACATATCCATTACTTCGGAAGGATGTCCTTCTGCTGCCGCAAGATTAACCAATCTGCCCTGAGCCAGAACATAGATTTTCTTGCCGTCTTTCAGAATGTATTCTTCATTGTTCGGTCTAATTTCTTTCTTTGACTTCATCAGTTTGGCAAGGTGTTCTAAATTTATTTCGCAATCATAATGGCCCGTGTTGCAAACGATTGCGCCGTTTTTCATCGATTTAAAATGACGCTCTACAATGATATCTTTTACGCCGGTAGCTGTAATGAAAATATCGCCAACTTTTGCAGCATCATCCATTTTCATAACGCGATGGCCATCCAATGTTGCCTTAAGCGCTGCTGTAGCCTTTACTTCTGTTGCTACAACATTAGCTCCAAGACCTGCCGCTCTATTGGCAACACCCTTACCGCAATGTCCGTAACCTGCTACTACAACAGTTTTACCTGCAATAAGAACACTTGTTGCTCTTAAAATACCGTCAAGGGTTGACTGTCCTGTTCCGTAAACATTATCAAAATCCCATTTCGTCTCTGCGTCATTAACAGCAATGACAGGATATTTAAGCGCGCCGTCATTTGCCATGGATCTCAATCTGTGAACGCCCGTGGTGGTTTCTTCGGTTCCGCCAATAACATATTTTTCTGCAAATTCAGGATGGTTTTTATGTATAGTAAAAATAAGATCTGCGCCGTCATCGAGAGTAAGATTAGGATGAAAATCTAACGTTCTTTCGATGCACCAATAGAATTCTTTTACATTCATTCCATGCCATGCATAAATCGAAATTCCATCTTTTGCCAAAGCCGCGGCAACGGCATCGTTTGTTGAAAGCGGATTACATCCGCTCCAGCTTACCTGAGCGCCTGCATCGGCTAAAGTTTTAATGAGTACGGCAGTCTCTTTTGTAACATGAAGACAACCGGCTATTTTGTAGCCCTTCAGAGGTTTTGTTTTACTGTACTTTTCTCTCAGTTTCATTAAAACCGGCATTCTCGATTCTGCCCATAAAATCAGCTGTTTACCTTCTTCAGCTAACTTAATATCTTTTACTTTGTATTTACCTTTTACTTCGTTCATTTATATCTCCATAATTGTTTATTGTCATTTTTAGTTCAAATCTACTTGACTACTTTTTTTAGTTTGGAAACAAGATCCGTTTTTTCCCAAGTAAATTCTTTTTCATTCCTTCCGAAATGTCCATAACTTGCAGTCAATTTATAAATCGGCTGAAGTAATTTTAATCTGGCAATTATTCCTTTAGGAGAAAAATCAATTTCTTTCTTGATAATTTCTGATAAATCGGAATCCGGTATCACACCTGTACCGAAAGTATTGACCATGATTGAGACAGGTTCCTTTACGCCGATAGCGTATGCAACCTGAATCAGACACTCTGTTGCCAAATCGGCAGCAACAATATTTTTTGCTAAATGTCTGGCAGCATAGGCAGCGCTTCTGTCAACTTTCGAGGGATCTTTTCCGGAGAAAGCTCCACCTCCATGAGGGGCTCTTCCCCCATAGGTATCGACTATTATCTTACGTCCTGTTAATCCGGTATCTCCATGAGGTCCGCCAATCTCAAATCTTCCCGTAGGATTTACATGAATAACTGTTTTCTTATCCAGCAATTCTGAGGGAATTACTTTTTTGATCACATTCTCTATTACGTCGGACTTAATTTTGCTCTGTTTAACATCAGGATCATGTTGAGTTGAAACAACAATTGTGTTAACTCTGATAGGTACATTTCTATCATACTCAATTGTTACCTGAGATTTTGCATCAGGTCTAAGGTACGGCATAGCCTTATTATCTTTTTTACGGATGTTAGCCAACTTTTGCACTAACTTATGAGATAGCATAATCGGCATGGGCATATATTCTTCCGTTTCGTTACAAGCATAGCCAAACATCATACCCTGATCTCCGGCTCCACCGGTATCAACTCCCATCGCAATATCAGGTGATTGAGTGTGAATGGTAGAAATGACGCCACATGAACCGCCGTCAAATTTATATTCAGATTTATTGTAACCAATCTCATTAATTACTTCACGCGCAATTTCGGAAGGATTAACCTTTGCCTGAGATTCCTTACTGGTTGTAATTTCTCCGCCAATCACTACCAAACCGGTAGTAACAAAAGTTTCACAGGCAACACGTGAATTTTTGTCAGCTCTTAGATATGCGTCTAAAACTGCATCGGAAATTTGATCGCAAACTTTATCCGGGTGTCCCTCGGATACAGATTCGGATGTAAATAAGTGTAACATATTTGTTTTTCCTTTATGTTATGATATTAAATAAATTCAATCTCAGAGGAATCCCCGGCATTGACCCGTTTAAAAGATCCACCAACAACAGAATTGTTCCCAATTAACGAATCTTCGAGCAATGAGCGATACACCTTTGCGTCGTCTCCTATTATCGAATTTCTTATAATAGATTCGGAAATTTTCGAACCATCTGCTATGGTAGCATAAGGACCTATAACGGATTTTGAAATCTCGCAAGTAGGCGAAATATACACCGGTGGGATTATAACCACATCATTTATTTTTCTCTGAGTTGATTTTGTATCGAGTAAATGTCTATTAGTTGCTAACAGAGTCTCGGATTTTCCACAATCGTACCATCCGTCAACTTTGTAAGTAATAATTTTTTCTCCGCGTTCAATCATCAATTGAAGACCGTCAGTAAGCTGATATTCTCCCTTGGTTTTTATTTTCATCTGCATCAAATCAGTGAGACAATCTTTCAGCAGACGGGAATTTTTTATATAATATAAACCGACAAGGGCAAGTTTTGTTGTTGGATTTTCCGGCTTTTCGATTAATCTGGTAATAAATTTCCCGTCTGTTTCGGCAACACCGAAACGGCGGGGATCATCGACCTCCTTAACCCCGATAACCGAAAAGTCGCTTTCGCAAAAATGACGTAAATTAACATCAAAAATTGTATCGCCCAAAATTATAATTATTGGTTCGTCTTTGAAGGACTCGTGAGCGATATTAATGGAGTGAGCAAGACCTTTCCTCTCCTCCTGATAGACAAAATTAACATCGATGGAATAATTATCTTCAATATACTGCTGGATTTTTTCACCAAGATATCCGACAACAATTGTAGCTTCGTTAATTCCTTCATCAATAATCTTGTCCATAATATGACCGATTATAGGTTTCCCTGCTACATTGAGCAAAACCTTTGGAAGCGTATATGTATGAGGCCGAAGTCTGCTTCCGACTCCGGCTACCGGTATTATAGCTCTCATCTAATCACACTATTAATAATCCACAAAATATGATTTTTTTTTCATTTATTCAAGTTCATTCAACAAAACAACCATAAAAGGTAAAATCTAGATAACCGCAAATTTTATTTTATATCCAAATAAATCCTCAAATAATTCCTTTTTCCGATCCGCGCCCCAAACATCAAGCGAAATATCTTTATTTTCCCTCAGCCTAAGATTAAGATTCAGGATTTTTCCTGTTATTTGGGGCTCTATTTTTGTAACCAAAGAAAGATGCGATCTATCGAGACCGTCAGCAATTCTAATAATACTCGACATACGTTTTACCCGTTCCTGATCATCCACATTTAGCTTTCCAAATCCTTCGTGTTTAATCTTGGGATGGCTCTTTCTATGATACCTTGAAACATTTGCCATAATCTCAATTTCCCGGTCTGAGAATCCAAGTAATTCTGCGTTACGTATTATGTAATAAGAATGTCTGTGATGCTGTGAATGTGAAATATAATATCCCACATCATGCATCAGGCAAGCGGCTTCAAGAAACTCTCTATCAGTCGATTCCAATTTGTGTATATTCTTCAGGGCATCGAATAATTGAAGAGCAATTTTGTTCACCTGTTTTGCATGCTTTTCATCCACCCTGCACAACTCCATCAAATACTGCACACTCTTGTATCGAATATCAGTCAATCCATGAAGCTGTTTTTGTCCCGTTGACTTATGAATTGAATCCAGGACCACACCTTCGCGAAGGGCATAATCCGAGACAGTCATTTCTTTGATCTTTAGCTCCTGAAAAATCTGTTCCAGAATAAGAGCCCCGGCTATTATTATATCCGCCCTCCCCGGATCGAGCCCGGGAATTTTTGAACGTTCAAAATTAGTCTTATATGAAAGCAGCAATTCAACGGCTCCGGATAATTCTTTTCGTGTGAATGTAAAATTATTCAAAGTTTGAATTGTCTCAATTCTGTCGGTTCCTTTGATGATTGTAGCAATATTGCTGATCGTTCCTGAAGTACCAACAAAATGATCAATATTTTTTTTGTCAATATTTCGAATTACTGGAGTAATGACGCCTCTTACCGTTTCCCTGCATTCATATATGGAATTCATATCCAACTTGCCGTTCATAAAGAACTTCTGAGTATACCTTACGGCTCCAAGCTTTAAGCTTTCAGCAAACAGAACATCGCCCTTTTGACCGCAAAGGAATTCCGTACTCCCTCCTCCGATATCAACAATTATAACCTTATCATTGTAAATCGGGAGGGACTGGAGTGTTCCGAGATAAATCAATCTTGCTTCTTCATAACCGGAAATGATTTCTATGTCAATATCAGTCTCAGTCTTCGCTCGACGAATAAACTCTGATTTATTTAAAGCTTCTCTTACGGCGCTTGTTGCTACCGCTCTTATTGAAGCATTATGAAGATCGGATAAAGATTTAAATCTTTTAAGAGTAATGATTCCCCGCTCCATTGCCTCTTCGCTGATATATTTCATATCGGAGGAACTTAATCCAAGCCTGACAACTTCCTTTGAACGGTCGATTACGGTAAACTTGTCATGGTGTACCTTAGCTATTATCAGGTGAAAAGAGTTCGTGCCAATATCAATAGCTGATAAAATTCCGTTTTTAATTTCAAACATCTGTTATATCTCTAACATTCGTTCTAATGCTATTTTTGCGTATTTTTTGGTATCCGGTTCAACCTGAATTCTGTTTATCACCTCGCCATTAAAAATAGCTGTTAATGACTTCAGAAGATTTTCAGGTGAGATTCTGGACATAGTAGCGCACTGACAGGTAAATGGAGCCAGTGTTGTAATAATTTTATCAGGAAATAATCCCTGCAGCCTATTCACCAAGTGATGTTCGGTACCGACAGCCCATCTCGACCCGGGTTGAGCATTGGCTATAGTTTTAATAATGAACGATGTGGAGCCTGCAATATCCGCTTTCTGAACCACATCGAATCTGCACTCCGGATGAACGATCACTATAACATCAGGATATTTCTCTTTCATCATATCAATATATTCAGCGCGGAAATTCATATGAACCGAGCAATGTCCTTTCCATAGAAATACTTTTTTATCCGGCAAATTACTTGCCCCTGTTACACTCTCCGGTTCTTTGGGATCAACCAATAACATTTCTTCGAGGGGAATTCCCATTTTATAAGCCGTATTTCTGCCCAAATGCTGATCCGGTAAAAACATCAGCCGGTCACCCCGTTCAAAAGCCCACTCAATAGCTTTTTGAGCGTTCGAAGATGTACAGACAAGCCCTCCGTTTTTTCCAACGAATGCTTTTATATCTGCGCTGGAATTTACATAGGTAATCGGTATAAGCTTTTTATCGGATACTGATGAGACATTGTCGAACATAACCTCTACATCGTCTAATGTTGCCATATCAGCCATCGAGCATCCTGCTGCCAAATCAGGAAGGATAACTATTTGGTCATCTTCAGTAAGAATATCGGCAGTCTCCGCCATAAAATGGACACCGCAAAAAAGAATATATTTTTTATTTTTTTCCTTCGATGCGTATTTTGCAAGTTCGTAAGAATCACCGGTTTTATCGGCAAACCGGATCACCAAATCCTGCTGATAGTGATGCCCGAGTATCAATATCTGGTCTCCGGTCTTCTCTTTTAGCTCCTCTATTTTTTTTAAAACCTCATTTGATACATCAGAATTCAGATAAGGTTCAGTCCCTTTTTCATTTAAACAGGTACTCATAATTCCTCTCTTTCACTAATTATTTATAAGATAAAACGAAAGCAGCACAGCCAACTCGGCTAATTTTACTTCTTCATCCCCTGTTTTAATTTTTAGTTTATAGGTTTTGGAGATGCTGATAAACTGAAATAAAATCCTTCTTAAGTCCTCTCTGCTGTGATTCTCCATTCTATCGCTGATAATTTTGATTATAACGGATGAATATTTATTAATAAATTTCCAGGCATCTTTGAAATAATCCTTTCTATAACTATCATAATGGAAAATTTTTTTCAGATCATCAACATATTTAGCAGTCTCATCATCAATTAGTATTTTATCGAAACTGACACCATAGAAATCCGCCACCGTAATTTTAATTTTTTCGACCGGGGAATCATAAGCAACACGGTATTTCATCTCCCTATTCGGGATATCCTTCATTATAGAATCTACATAATAAAGTTTATCGAGCGCAGGAGTTTTAGCATAAACATTTTTCCAGTTTGATCTTGGAGTAAGCCAGACAGCGAAGGTTTCAGCCCAATCCTCATCGGGATGTTTCTGGGCATAGTAATCAGGAAGATGCTTAACATGCCTTTTACTCCAGGGATTCCAGACATAGTAATCTTTATATTTTTTATTTATGTTTCCGAATAATTTTCGCCAATCTTTTTCCTTATAGAGCCTGTAACTATAATTAATCGCATGTCCAATCTCATGTCGAAGCCCCATCAATATTTCCTGCTCATTTTCAACGCCGTTATAATTCAACTCGTCCTCTATGCTGCATAGGATAGGAGTAGCCAGCCAAAAAGGAAGTTCAATTGAAAGAGTATTATGAATACAGCCCCATCCGAGACCCAAATAATACTCCGGTTTAAATTTTATGTTTTTGCGTCTAAGTTCGGCGTCGGTCTTCTTTATTAATGAAGACAATAACCCATTTAACTTGAGGTCAAGATCACAAATTCTTGTTTCAAGAATTTTTATTTTTTCAATTTTTAAATTAATACCCCTTGTCATCAGACCGCCTCGCTTGAACTAAGTTTCAGCATTTTTTTTGCTGCTTCATAAACTTTATCAACCGTTATATTTCGGATGTTGGATTCTTTTCCAAGAATATATTTATCGTATTTACCCTGAGGCGCCCATTGAATCGGGTCTGTTTCACCGAATAACGATAAAACGGGAGTTTTAACTGCCGTAGCAACATGCATTATTCCTGTATCATTCGAAATGAACAAATCAAGATTTTTTATTATTGATGCAACACGCCGTACATTTCCTTCAAAAATGTAATTAATTTTTTCATTGTACTTTTGACGGAAATAATCTACGGGTATTTTATCCATGGGACCCTCTGTAACAAAAATTTCGCAATTATCAATTTCCATGAGCCTGTCGATCAGTTCACCGAAACACTCAACCGGCCATTGATTCTTCACTTTTCCAGCTCCCGGATGGATACCCACCGGAATTTTTTCTTTTACATGCTGTTTTTGGAAATAATTTTCACCATAAGATTTTTCATCAAGGGATAGTCCAATCACTAAAGAATGATCAGTTGTAATAAGCGAAAAATCCCTCATTATATCGATGTTTCTCTGGGTTTGATGCTTAAGCGGATCATTTTTCCAGTTTAAATCGACAGGATAATTATATAAAAATCCTGTTAAATTTTCCTTTCCTGATAATGAAGCCGCTCCGATTCTATATTTTGCTTTTGAAAAAAAAGCCAACAAATCACTCGTAACTGACATTGAAACTGTTACCGGAACTATTGCTAAATCATATCTTTCTTCCCGAAGTTCTCGGAAAAATCGAAACAATAAGGAAGGTGATTTCAGAATTTCTATGTTATTATATTCGATAATGCGGTCAATGAAAGGATTATTTTTTACGATCTGAGTATTAACGAGACCGGAAACAAGATCGATTTTTGAATCGGGAAACCGTTCGCGAAGTGCTCTGAAAAACGGCGTGGCGCAAAGCATGTCGCCAAGCTGATTGTGCTGTCTAATTACAAGAATTTTTTTTGATTGATCTATGGAAATACTTTTATGTTTTTTAACATATATTATTTTGCCAAGAAATTTCATCAGTAATTTCTTTAAAGTCCATTCTGCTTTTTTTAGGATCATTATACTACTAAAAATAATTTTTACTTAATCTCTTCGTACTCGGCTTCTTCAATTTCTTCTTTTGAGTAAACTTTTGATCCGCTATTTTTACCCTGTTTATCAACAGGTTTGCCGGACGAAACACCCGAGACAAGTCTTCCAACAACCCTGATGATTCGAACCAAAAAATAAAATAAAATCGAATAAAATAATATTCTTAAAAACATTTTAAACCTCAAGCGTGTGATACTGATGGATTATAATATTCAATCTGCGAATGATTCGGTTTTAGAATCGCGTCTGATAACAATTCGAAATCCTTTTTATTGTTAACAAAATCTATCTCAGTTGAATTAACAATCAGTAAAGGAGAATTTTTATATCGGAAGAAGAAATAATTATAAGCTTCATTCAGTTCCTTAAGATATTCTTCCGAAATATTCGATTCGATATTCCTGTTTCGAGCTTTGATATTATGAACTATTCTCTCCAAACTGGACTGAAGATAAACCACCAGATCAGGCGTAGGAATATTCTTTTCGATATATCCCACGATCTTCTCATATAATTTAAGTTCATCATCCTGCAGGTTCAGATAAGCAAAAATCTTATCTTTTTCGAAGATATAATCCGATACTAAATAATTATTAAATAGGTCGTACTGAAGTAATTCCTGCTGTTGCTGATATCTGCTTAGCAAAAAAAAGAGTTGGGTCTGAAACGAATACCTTTCCGGATCCTCATAAAATTTACCCAAAAAAGGATTTGTTTCATACTTTTCCAGGATAAGTTTTGCCTTCAGTTTTTTGCTCAGCATAGCGGCAAGTGAAGATTTTCCTGCTCCGATTACTCCTTCAATTGCAATATACCTGATTTCATTATTATTTTTCAAGATACACCCGGAATAATTTTATGAATATTTATTACGTTTGATTTATCAGTGCAAATTTCTAATAATTCGTTTATACTCTTGTGCGAACGGGGACATTTAAACTCCCCTGCAATTTCATTTAAAGGTTCCAGAACAAACCTTCTTAAGGACAATTCCTTATGCGGAATAACGAGGTTAATTGTATCAATTATCCTTCTTCCAAAAAACAAAATATCTATATCAATTTCACGCTCTCTCCATTTTCCGCGAGGAGAGCGTCCGAGATTCTCTTCGATTTTTTTACATTCGTTTAATAAATCTTCGGGAGAAAGTCCGGTATTAATTTCCAAAGCAATGTTGTAAAAATATGGCTGTTCCGTAAAACCGAAAGGTTCTGTTTCAAATACAGAAGATGATTTGAAAATTTCAGTTTCCTCTATTTTTTTCAATTCCATAACAGCTCTTGATAAATAATCCAATCTATCGCCCAGATTCGATCCTAAAGAGAGATAGACCTTCTCCATTTTAGCGTTCTCTGACAATTTCGGTTTCAACAAACTCAACAACACCTTTAAGCGGTGGATTGTATTTCCTTACTCTAACGCAAATTTTATCAATTCTAGGAAATTTCAAGAAAAGTTCGTCAACTATCTTGTAACAGACGGTTTCAATCAACATATGCTTTTTTTTGCAGACAATATCTTTGATAAAATTATATGCGCGTTCATAATCTAAAGTCTCGTCCAGGGAATCTTTCTCTGCGGCTGATCTGAAATCAAGATAGGCTTCCATATCGACCTCGTATTTACCGCCAAGATCCTGTTCACCATCTGCTACTCCATGGAAAGCGTAAAAAACCGCATTGTGTATTTTTACAATATTAATATCTCTCATATCAAACCTTCATTAATAAATCCGAGTAGGATACTTTTAAAACATTTTCTTCCGAAACCATAAAATGATCTCTAAGTCTTTTTAACAATTCAGCTGCCTGGTCTTCACCCTCACGGATAATTACTTCGAATTCGATGAATGAACCTAAACCCTCAACCTCATCGATATGAATACGCGCATTATCGACCAGATACAGCAGCCTTCTCTTTTTTACGACCACTAATACCCTAAGGATTGAACCTAAAATAATTTTCAGATTTTCTGGATCCATTGTCCCGGCGATCACGTAATCGGAGCGCCATTTCCGGTCGCCCTGACGGTTATAATAGATTAGCTCAGCCCGCTCGCCCAAAATTTCACGGAGTTTAAGTTTACCATCCTTAATACTAAAGTATGTATCAACCTGCTCCATAGTTTTTGAATACGAAGCGCCGAAACTTTCAGCTTTGTGGATTGCGCTTTCAGGCGACTTCCAACGGATTTTTAGTTCAATATTCGAAGGCAAACCGATCTCCTAATTTATCTTTTAACATCCAATATTTTATATTTCAGAGTTCCGGCGGGTACTTTTACAGTAACTTCGTCTTCTATTTTCTTTCCAAGCAATGCCTTACCAATTGGAGAGGCAACGGAAATTTTTCCTTCTTCAAAATTCGATTCTTCCTGTGATACTAAAGTATATTCAACCTGATTCTTTCTATTAAGATCCAGAAGCGTTACAACGGAGAGAATATAAATTTTGTCGTTAGGAAGATCCCCACTTTCTATTATTCGCGCTTTCGTCAAAGTATTTTCTAAAGAGGCGATCCTTAATTCCATCAATTTTTGTCTTTCCTTAGCGGCATCATATTCAGCGTTTTCAGACAAATCTCCCAATGCTCTTGCCTCAGCTATAATTGAAGCGGTTTCTCTCCGCCCTCTTGATTTCAGATCATGTAATTCATTTTGAAGTTCACTAATTTTTTCTCGAGTTAAATAAACAACGTCAGACATGTTACAATAATTCCCTTAACTTTTATTCATTAAAATCAGATGTCCCAATTTGTCTCTTTTGGTCTTAAGATATTTCTCGTTGTTCTCATTTGGACATGTTTCGAGCGGAACAAGCTCAACTATCTCCAAACCATAACTCTCAAGACCAACTCTTTTTCTGGGATTATTGGTTAATAATTTCATTTTTCTGATACCAAGATCAACAAGTATCTGCGCGCCGATTCCATAGTCACGCGGATCGGCGTGAAAACCTAAAGCAATATTTGCCTCAACGGTATCCATACCCGTTTCCTGAAGATTATAGGCTTTCAATTTATTGGCCAGACCAATACCTCTTCCTTCCTGTCTCATGTAAACCAAAACACCGGATCCATGCTTTTCGATCATCTCAAGCGAAGTATGCAGCTGTTCGTTACAATCACATCTTAAGGAACCAAAGACATCTCCTGTCATACACTCTGAATGGACCCTTACTAAAACGGCATCCTCATTTTTAATGTTTCCTTTAACGAGCGCAAGATGTTCCTTTCCATCCAACTTGTTCATATACAAATGGAGCTGAAAATCGCCATATTGTGTCGGAAGATGAACTTCAACCATTCTATCAATTAATTTTTCACTTTTTATCCGGTAATCTATCAATGCCTTCACCGAAATAATTTTAAGCCCGAACTTCTTCGCCATATCCATTAACTCGGGAAGCCTGGACATTGAGCCGTCATCGTTCATAATTTCGCACAATACACCGGCGGGATACATCTTCCCTAATTTCATTAAATCAACTACGGCTTCCGTATGACCGGCGCGGCGGAGAACGCCGCCATCAACAGCCAAAAGAGGAAAGACATGACCGGGCCTGGCAAAATCATCCGGACCGCATTTCGGATCAACGACATCCAATATTGTTTTACTCCGGTCATGAGCCGATATTCCTGTTGTGGTATCTTTTTTAGAATCAATAGATACTAAAAAATTGGTGCCATGCAGGGCATCCGCATTATCAACCATAGGATCAAATTGCAGCTCTTTGGCGCGGATAGATCCCATGGGTAAACAAATCAGCCCTCTACCAAATTTGGCCATAAAATTAATTAATTCAGGAGTAACCTTTTCCGCCGAGCAGATCAGGTCACCCTCATTCTCTCTATCTTCATCATCAACAACGATAATACACTTACCTAAACGTAAATCCTCAATCGCTTCATTGATTGTGTTTAAAACAAACTTTTCCATTTAACTTATAATCTCAATTAATTTTTTACTGTGTCAGCAGATTCACCAAGGACTGTTCCAATCGAAGCTTTTTCAATTTTCACTTTTACATTGTCGGCAATCTCTACAAGAGCTGTTTTATCTTCCAATGCGATTATTTTTCCATGGATTCCGCCGGCGGTTACAATCTTATCGCCTTTTTTCATTTCATTAAGCAATTTCTGTCTTTCTTTCTGTCTCTTCTGCTGAGGTCTTAAAATCATGAAATAAAATATAAAGAAAATTAATCCAAACATGATAAGCGTTGTTACCATACTTCCGCCGCCGCCCTGACCCGACTGTGGAGCCATCGCAATAATTGATACAAAGTTCATTTTTTTCTCCTTTTTAAAATTATTCTTTAATTCGATTATTTATTTTTACTAAAATTTCTTTTTTCCATTCAATAAACGAGCCATCCAAAATATGATTTCTTGCCTCAGAAACCAGCCATTTATAAAAGTATAAATTATGGATCGACGCCAATTCAAGAGCCAATATTTCCTTTACCGTAAACAGATGTCTAAGGTACGCTCTTGTGTGATTTTTACACGTATAACAACCGCACTCTTCATCCGGCGGAATAAAACTATTTATATGACAAGCGTTCTTCATCGATAGCACGCCGTTCCGGGTAAACAACATCGAATTTCTCCCGTTACGGGTCGGCATTACACAATCGAACATGTCTATACCTCTTTCAATACACTCCAAAAGGTTCTGCGGTGTACCTACTCCCATCAAATATCTTGGTTTTTTAAGCGGTAAAAAATCTGTCGAAAAATCTACAATCTCATACATTTCGCTTGCCGATTCACCAACGGCTAATCCTCCAATGGCATATCCCTCAAAATCCATATCCACAAGTTCCTTTGTAGAAATTTCCCTTACTTCCTTATAGGTACTTCCCTGGGTGATAGCAAACAATGTTTGGGCATACCCATATTTTGGTTTCGTATCGTTCAGCTTTACTTTTGCTCTTTCAGCCCATTTTAAAGTCAGCATATTTGATTTATATGCCTCCTTGTACTCAGCGGGATACTTCAAGCATTCATCCAAAACCATCATTATATCAGAGCCTATCGTCCGCTGGGTTTCTATAACATTTTCAGGAGTAAAAACATGATACGAACCATCCACATGGGACTTAAATTTTACCCCATCTTTATTAATTTTTCTCAACTCAGATAAACTATAAACCTGAAATCCACCGCTATCAGTTAGTATGGATTTATCCCAATTCATAAATTTATGAAGTCCCCCCGCTTTTTCGAGGGTATCCAATCCGGGACGCAGATATAAATGATAAGTGTTTCCTAGAATTATTTTAAAATTTATATCACTTAACTCTCTACCCATAACAGCTTTCACAGTTCCCTGGGTTCCAACAGGCATAAAAACCGGTGTATTAATCACACTATGGTCAGTAGTAACCGACCCGGCTCTTGCTTTACACCTGTCATCTTCTTTTTCTAACTTAAAAATCAAATGCGGATACTAATCAATAAATTTTCTAAAATATTCAATTGTCTTTAATAATCCTTCTTTCCTGGATACAACAGGATGCCAATTCAATTCCCTTACCGCGGTCGAAATGTCAGGTTTGCGAACTCTTGGATCATCAACAGGTAATTCTTTAAATATAATCTTACTTTTACTTCCGGTCAACTCAATAATTTCCTTTGCCAAATCAAGCATAGAAATCTCCACCGGATTACCGATATTAACCGGCAAATGATAACTGGATTGGCTTAGCCTAAAAAGACCATCAACAAGATCTGATACATAACAGACGCTTCTTGTCTGTGATCCATCCCCATATACCGTAAGATCTTCACCTTTCAATGCCTGTGTAATAAAATTCGGGATTGCCCTTCCATCCTGAAGACGCATTCTTCGGCCATATGTATTAAAAATTCTGACGATTCTGGTTTCGACATTGTGATAATTATGATATGCCATTGTCATTGCTTCGGCAAACCTTTTTGCTTCGTCGTAAACACCGCGCGGACCAACGGGATTCACATTTCCCCAATAGTCTTCACTTTGCGGGTGAATATCCGGATCACCATAAACCTCCGATGTAGAGGCAAGAAGAAAAACCGCTTTTTTTGCTTTTGCTAAACCAAGCACTTTATGAGTTCCCAGAGATCCAACCTTCAAGGTTTGAATCGGGAGCTTCAAATAATCTATCGGACTGGCAGGTGAAGCAAAATGTAAAATCAAGTCCAGGCTGCCCGGAACGTGGATGTAATCTGTCACATCATAAAAAATAAATTTGAATTTAGGATTTCCAATAAGGTGGCTCACATTATCCATATTGCCGGTTATCAGGTTATCCATACAGACAACTTCATAACCTTCGGATAAAAACTTATCGCATAAATGCGATCCGAGGAAACCGGCTCCCCCTGTTATTAATACTCTGCTCAATTCTAACCTCTTCCAATTCCATAGTAAACAAAACCATATTCTTTCATTTTGGATGGGTTATAAATATTTCTTCCGTCAAATACCACCGGAGCATTCATCCTCTTTTTGATCTCGTGAAAATCAGGTCTTCTAAATTCATTCCATTCCGTAATGATTACCAGCGCATCTGCGCCATCTAAAGCGTCATAATTTTTTTCGTAGTATTCAATTATGCCGTCATTAATTACTTTTTTCATACTATCAATTGCAATCGGATCATGAGCTTTAATTTTACAGCCTAATTTCAGCAGCTCATTTACAATAACAATTGAAGGGGCTTCTCTTACATCATCTGTCTTCGGTTTAAAAGCCAGACCCCATAAGGCAATAGTTTTTCCGTTTATATCACCATTAAAATGCTTAATGATTTTATTCACAATAACATTTTTTTGTTTCTCATTAACCTCTTCCACTTTCTTTAAGATGGAAAGCTCCACCTGACGCTCTGAAGAAGTTTTGATTAAAGCCTTCACATCCTTTGGAAAACAGCTTCCTCCGTATCCCACACCGGGGAATAAAAACTTCATGCCTATTCTTGCATCGGTTCCCATACCAATCCGGACGCTGTCTACATCCGCGCCTACCTCATCACATAAATTCGCAATTTCATTCATAAATGAAATTTTGGTGGCTAAAAATGAATTCGATGCATATTTGGTTAGCTCTGAACTTCTTTCACTCATAATTAACAGGGGATTTCCGGTACGGATAAATGGAGCATAAAGTTCCTGCATCAAATCTATGGCTTTTTTACTGCTTGCCCCTACAACAATTCTATCCGGCATCAGAAAGTCATTGACGGCAGTACCTTCTTTTAAAAATTCAGGATTGGAGACCACGTCAAATTCCTGACTGCAGGTTCTTGAAATCACTTCACGGACCTTATCTGATGTTCCCACCGGAACTGTACTTTTATTAACTATAACTTTATAACTATCTATATGTTTTCCGATTTCTTCTGCAGTTTGAAGTACGTAACTCAAATCCGCTGAGCCATCTTCGTTCGGAGGAGTCGGCAAAGCTAAAAAGATAACCTCACACCCTAAAACTCCTTCCCTAATATCGGTTGTAAAAACCAGGCGTCCATCGCGGACATTGGATTTCACAATTTCATCTAATCCCGGCTCATATATGGGAATAATTCCGCTCTTTAATGCATCAATTTTATTTAAATCGTTATCAACGCAAACCACATGATTGCCGTTTTCTGCAAATCCTGCAGCGACCACTAAACCGACATAGCCGATACCTATCACCGAAATTTTCATTCTTTTCTCAGAATTAATGAAAAATTAGTTGAACATTAATTTAATCAAAATAAACTCTCGAATCAATTGCAAAAGCTCTCAACAGTTCACATCTATTTTGGTTTTTAGAATCAAAAAACGTATTATTACACCTAATAATCATTATAACAATAATATTACATTTCTATAAAAAAATATTTCAGGAGCAGCGTCTGAATCCAATCTTGAAGAGATCAAACCCCGTATAATCCATCTCCACTCAATGATTGGGAATCACTCAAAATTATTCCATTGCCATATCCAGATACCCATCTGTTACCTAAATAAAAAAAGGGAGCAAATTGGCTCCCTCAAAACTCGAATGAGCGTCTAAAATTATGCTTGAATTTCCGTGACTGAATCTTGATCTTTCTTCTTATAGAAAATAGCCAGGGGAATTATAACGCAATAACCGATAACAAGAATAATCGGAGATACTACTAAAGCCAGAGCATCATAAGCTCCGCCAATTTCCATAATCACATATCCAACTACAATTACTGCAATACCGACAAGCAACAGCAAGTAATTTTCTTTCGTGAAAGGAAGTGATATTTCGCTTATTCTTTTTTTCTTAAGCGGTTTTTTAATCTCTTTAGTTCTTTGTACTTTTGCCATATCTATTACCTCATTTTAAAAAAAAACCTAGCGTTGGGGGAAGACGCTAGGTGATTTGATACCTTTACAACAGTCAGGGGAGAAACTGTTGTCGGTTAGTGCTAATATATCCTATTATTTTTTAAAGTCAAGAGAAAAATTCGGAAAATTAGTGATAACTAATAATTTAGCGGTGAAAATATAGCTAAAACCGGGTTTCTCTATTCCTCGAATCCATCAAAATAAAACCACAAATGAAGGATAAAAAATAATAAAACTCACATTATCTTCCCATCAACTATTTTAAAAATATTTGTTGCCCTATCGGCTAAATCCTGATTATGTGTAACTATTACAAAGGTTTGATCTAAATCCTTGTTCAGTTTTATAATCAACTCATGAAGCAGGAGACTATTCTCTGCGTCTAAATTTCCTGTCGGTTCATCAGCAAAAACAATTTTAGGAGAATTGATTAATGCGCGGGCAACCGCCACACGTTGCTGTTCTCCGCCTGAAAGCTCGTTGGGCTTATGTCCCATTCTCTCATCGAGACCAACCTCGTTTAAAAGGCTTTTGGCTTTTTCAATAACTTCGGATTTATTCCGTTTCTTTATTAATCCTGGTAAACAGACATTTTCCAAAGCGGTAAATTCATTGAGAAGATGATGGAATTGAAAAACAAAACCTACCTCAGTATTACGAAATCCGGCAAGAGTTTCATCATCCATTTCGAATAAATTTTTACCCTCAAAATATACCGCGCCGGCGCTTGGCCTATCTAACCCTCCGAGTATGTGGAGTAATGTACTCTTCCCGACTCCGGATGCTCCAATAATTAAATTTATATCTTTTGTTTTTATCTCAAGATTGATATTCTTAAGGACATGAAGTTCGGAATGTTTACCGACATTAAAATTTTTAGAAATATTTTCTGCTCTTAATACAACTGAATTCTCTTTCACTTTAATTACTCCCATCTGATTGCTTCAACCGGCAGCATACCTGCCGCCCTGCGTGAAGGGTAAATTGTAGCCGTAAAACATATTAAAATCGATGCGCATGATACATATACAAAATCCATCCATCGAAGTTCAACCGGTAATGCCGGAATTATATAAATATTCGGGTCGAGAGGAAACAGCGCAAACTCAATTTGCAGAAAACACAAAAGAAGTCCCAGCAGACATCCAAGCGCTGTGCCTGCTATACCTATCAATAATCCCTGGAACATAAAAATCTTCGAAATGCTTTTACCGGAACAACCGAAGGATTTTAAAACTCCAATATCTCTCTTCTTCTCTATCACGGTCATAGTCAAAGAACCGAGTATATTGAATGTTGCCACTGCAACTATTAAGCACAAAATGATATATGCTATCCAGCGCTCAATCTTCATTATCGAATAAAGATCCTTATGAAGATCGTACCATGAAGAAACAATATAATCATCAGTCAGCCTGGCTTCCAGATTATTCTTCACTTTGTCGGAATTATTAATGTTGTTCAATCTGATCTCTATTCCCTTGTAATTATTTCCAAAGAGATTCTGCGCTGAGGGTAAGGAAATGTAGGCGTAGTAATTATCATACTCTTTATTGTCGGATTCAAAAATTCCGACAATTTTAAACTTAAGAACTTTCGGAAGAGTAAACTGTAGCATACTCTGTTCCATTCCGGAAGAGCTTGCAATAAAAATAGTATCTCCCTTAATAACCCCTAACCTATCAGCGAGCGTTAATCCGAGAGCCACTGACTTAACCTCATCCGAATCTTCAAATTCAAACTTTCCATTAATAATTTTATCCTTTACTCCCGAAACCTCTCCTATTTTTTTATCATCTACTCCGTTAATTACAATAACACGGTTTATTTGTCCTGCGATGATCATTGCCTTTTCTGAAATAGTCGGTGAAAAAGCCTTAATATCTTTTTCCTGGTTAAGAATAAGTTCTAAGGAATCATAGGAGGTTATTCCGGCATCACCGCTTTTTTCAATTCTTATGTGTGGATCGAAGCCCACGAGCATTGATGTTACCAGGCTATTAAAACCGTTAAAAACCGAGAGGACAACGATTAATGCTGCTGTGCCGATTGTAATTCCGGTTATTGAGATTAAGGAGATTACGGTAATAAAACCCATTCTCCTTTTGCTGCGTAGATAACGCCACGCTATAAAAGTTTCTAATGACATTACGAAAATCTGATTGAGTTAATAGGATTAAGTTTTGATGCAACGAATGCCGGAATGAGCGTTGAGAAGAAACAAAGAATTAGAGAAATAACGGATACCAGCGCAAACTCATTCCACTGCATAAAGATTGGCACGGAATCCATATAATAAATTCCCGAAGGCAAAGATAAAACCCTGAACTCCTGCTGAATATAACAGAGTCCGAAGGCAATTATGTTACCCAATACCGTTCCGGCAATGCCTATAAAAAGACCCTCCATTACAAAAATCTTCCTGATAGATTTTGAAGTAGCTCCCATTGCCCTAAGTACTCCGATTTCATTTGTTTTTTCCATAACCACCATAAGCAGAGTACCGATTATATTAAATGTAGCTACTGCAATAATAAGACCGAGGACTAAAGGTATCGGTTTCTTCTGCAGCTCAATCCAATTAAAAAAGTTTCTGTAAATCTGAAAAATTGTTCTCGCATAATAAGGATAGCCCATTATGCGCATTATATTGGCGCTTACTTCAGCAGCTTTTTGTGAATCCTCAATTTTGAGACTATAGCCGGATACCGAATTTCCGAAATCGAAAAGCCTTTGTGATGCTTTCAAAGAAATATACACATTAAGATCATCATATTCACTCATACCGGTTTCGAATATTCCGCTTATCCTGAATTGAAAAACCCTCGGCATATTGAAAGGAGTCGGGAGACCGCTGATGCCCTGAATTATTATTTTATCACCAACCTTAACATTAAGCTTATTTGCTAATTTTTTTCCTATAACAATCTCATTTAATGAACCCGCGCCCTCACCCGAAAGAGAATAATTTCCCTCAATAATCTGCGACTTGGTTTCCGAAAAATCAGTTTTAACATCAACACCATTAACGAAAACGCCGTCGATTTTTGTCTTTGATCTTATTAACGCCTCTTTTCCCACAAATGGAGTTACGGCGGTAACTTCTGGTATACCGGCTCTGATTTTTTCAAGGTCAGATTGATATGAATCAAACAGCTGTCCCTGAAATCCCTGAACTCTGATGTGGCTGGCAAAACCAATTAATTTTTCTGTTATCGTTTTTTCAAAACCGCCAAGTATTGAAAGGGCAATAATCAGCGCAGCGGTGCCAAGAGCAACGCCGACAACCGATATATAGGTAATAAAGGAAACAAAATTTTTCGATTTGCGCGCTTTTATAAAACGGCTTACTATCAGGAATTCAAAACTCATGATTTATAATTGCCCCATCATTAATAAATATGATTTGATAAAATCATCGATCTCTCCATCCATCACCCTTTGAATATCACTGGTTTCATGATTAGTTCTGTGATCCTTCACGAGATTGTAGGGATGAAAAACATAAGAGCGGATCTGTGAACCCCATTCAATTTTTTTCTTCGTAGAATTTATGGCGGCATTTTTCTTTTCTTCTTCTTCTTTCCTTAACTGATATAATCTTGATTTCAGCATCTTCATTGCTCTTTCCTTATTCTGGAATTGAGACCTTTCCTGCTGACACGCAACGATTACACCCGAAGGAACGTGGGTTATTCTTACCGCGGTTTCAACCTTATTCACATTTTGACCACCCTTACCGCCGGAACGGAAAGTATCAACCTTTAAATCACTTGGATCAATTTCAATCTCAACATCATCATCTATTTCGGGATAAATAAAAACGGAAGCGAATGAGGTATGCCTTCTGGCATTTGAATCAAACGGTGATATCCTGACCAACCTATGAACTCCGCTCTCTGCTTTCATGTAACCGTACGAAAATCTGCCAACCACTTCTACCGCAGCGCTTTTAATCCCTGCTCCATCACCCTCAAGCATATCAACGATATTCATTGTATAACCGTTTCTCTCACCCCATCGAAGGTACATTCTCAGCAGCATATCAGACCAATCCTGAGCCTCGGTGCCGCCGGCTCCGGAATGGATTGTCAGGATACAGTTTCTCTCATCATCCTCACCGGAAAGCATGTTTTTAAATTCCAAATCTAAAATGGCTTTTTCAAAAACTACAATCTCGTTATCAATTTCCTTCTGAAGCGATTCATCCTCTGATTCGGAAGCCAAATCCAGGAGAGCGGAGACATCATCCTTCATACTTTTTAACTTTATCCATGCCTCAACCCACTCTTTCTCACGAGTCATATCCTGCATAATCTTCTGGGCTTTCATACCATCATCCCAAAAATCTGAAACAAGGGATTGGTCGTGAAGCTCCGCTATTTTTTTCTCTTTGCCATCAACGTCAAAGATAACCCCGTAATTTCAGCAATCTATCATTCAATTCCGCTAATTGTCTTTTTTCTTCTTCGTACATAACTAATCTTTCTCTCTTAAAATTTATTTTTAATACGTTCTGATAACCAATACTCTACCAGCTCCCGCAGGAGAAAGCGCAAGTAATCAATTGAAAACAGAGGGAGAAAATAATAACTGCAAATTGTATTTTACAACTTGAGTTCTAAATATAAATCCCTTCATTATCAATCTTTTTTTTAAGATCAGGATTCATTCTTGGACGGTAACCAACCAAATCAACCGAGGAATTTAAAGCTTTCTCAAGCTCATCCTTGAATCGGGCAACAGTCATCAGGTTCTGCTTTGCCATTTCATAAACTATGTTTACAACGCCCTTATCTATTGCCTCACCTCTGGCTACAGGACCGAATATTCCGATCTTTGTTATACCATATCTTTCATTCAAATGAGGATAAATTTTTTCTAAAATCTCTAATGTCTTTGCCCTATCAGGAGCCATAAAATAACCTAATATTAATAATAAAAATTCGATCCACATTTCTTTAATCTTATAAAGTATAAAAAAGAAAGGAAATTATCAAACCATTAAGAAAGGGGTATCCGGAAGTTAGAAATACTGGGCTTCCGGAGTGGGATTATAATATTTGTATTAAAAAGCCCTCATCGATTGAAACGGGTTTCTATTTATTAAGGAATTGGGTAAAATTATTTCGCCTACTTCAATTCATCAATTACTTGATTTAAAGCTTCAATAATGGAATTAAATTCTTTTTAAGGATAGATAATAAGCGAGTTTCTTATCAAACATAAACCGCTTCGCTCTCAATTTTTTTCTTCAAATACGGATTCAATTTTTGTCTATACCTCACCAAATCTACAGAAACATTGAACGCTCCCTCAAGTTCATCTTTTAGATGCACCACAGTGAAGAGATTGGGTTTTGCCATTTCATATACAATATCAATATCGCTTTTTTCATTGGTCTCATTTCTTGCTACAGAACCGAATATTCCAATCTTGGTAACACCATATTTTTCTGAAAGAAGCGGATAAATATGACGCAATATTTCTAATGTTTTTTCTCTCGCAGGAACCATAAAATAGTCCTAATACTTGACTAATTTAATAATAAATAAAATACCAAAAAGAAAAGAAATTATCAAACCATTAAGAAAAGAGGTGGAAATAAAAAATGATATCCGGAGCAATTTATGATTTGCTCCGGATATTGAGAAAATATACTAACTCTTCACCAGTTCCATTCCCTTCATCAGGGCGGATTCGTTAAGTGGAAGCAGGTGATGATATCTTTCAGGCAGGACTTTTTTAAGGGCAGCCATTACGCTTTCAACCTTAACTGTTCCACGGAGTTTGAGCAGGGATCCAAGAATGATAACATTCATAACACGTGAGTTTTTGAGCTTAACCGCTTCTTCGGTTGCGGAAATGGCATAAACCTTTATGTCGGTTCTTGAAGGAGCTTTGATGATATTGTTTGTATCATAGATCAATATACCGCCGGGGGTAACCGCATTCTCAAATTTATCGAGAGAAGGCTGGTTGAGAACAATGGCTGTATCAAACTTTGAGATGATAGGTGAACTGATTATTTCGTCTGAAATAATGGTAATGCAGTTAGCGGTTCCGCCTCTCATTTCAGGACCATAGGAAGGCATCCACGAAACTTCCCTGTTTTCTATCATCGCTGCATAAGCAAGTATTTGACCCATCGAAAGCACACCCTGTCCGCCAAAACCTGCAAAAATAATTTCCTGTAACATTACTTAGTCTCCTCTTTTGGTGGAAGCTTTAAATCACCCAGCGGATAAACAGGAAGCATATTCTCTTCCATCCATTTATTGGATTCAAGAGGCGTCATCTTCCAGTTAGATGGGCAATTGGATACAACTTCTACAAGGCAGTATCCTTTTTTCTCTTTCTGATATTTGAAAGCATTAAGCAGCGCTTTTTTCAGCTTTCTTACATTGTTTGGTGTATGTACAGACTGCCTTGTTACATAATATGCGCCGGGCAGAAGCGCAATTAAATCTGATATTTTTAAAGGATATCCATTGGCTTCGATACTCCTGCCGAATGGAGTGGTTGTCGTTACCTGATTTAAAAGCGTGGTCGGCGCCATCTGACCGGTTGTCATACCGTAAACGGCATTATTAATAAAAACAGTGAGAATGTTTTCACCGCGGTTAGCAGCATGGATAGTTTCACCGGTTCCAATGGCTGCAAAGTCGCCATCACCCTGATATGTAAAAACATATGTATCAGGCCATACCCTCTTTATACCTGTAGCAACAGCGGTTGCTCTTCCATGAGCAGCTTCCTGCATATCAATATTCATATAATTGTAGGCAAAAACCGAACAACCAACCGGAGCAACTCCAATTGTCGATTCTTCAATACCTAATTCCTGAACTACTTCCATTAAAATTTTATGCGCAACGCCATGACCGCATCCCGGGCAATAATGTTCCTTAACATCGAGCAGGGTTTCCGGTCTGGAATATACTTTTTCTAAACAAACTTCCTCTTCATACATATTGCCCCCTCAGGATTTTTTAATAATATTATTCAATTCAATTATTACATCTTCCGGCGATGGAATAATTCCGCCCATCTTTCCGAAAAAGTGTACATCTTTTTTTCCGTTTACGGCAAGCCTTACATCCTCAACCATCTGTCCGGCATTCATCTCAACAACTAAAAATGACTTTGCTTTGTCGGCTAATTTATTGATTATTTCGTAGGGATAAGGATAGAGGGTTTGAGGTCTGAGCAAACCAACCTTTACTCCGCTCTTTCTTAAAACCTGCTGCGCTTTATGGCTGATTCTTGCAGATAAACCATAAGCAACAATTACATAATCCGCATCTTCAGTTTGAATTGCTTCATATCTTACTTCGGCTGCGCAAACCCTGGCATATTTTTCCTGGAGAATTTTATTCTGTTCTTCCATTCTTTCAGGCTGAATATACAAAGTAGTGACTATATTTCTTTCCCGATCTTTCTTTTTGCCTGTAGTTGCCCATGAAGGGATTTCCCTCTTTGTAGCATCATACTCTTTGAATTCTACTTTTTCCATCATCTGGCCGAGAGCGCCATCGGCAAGTATCATGACAGGATTTCTGTACTTATCCGCCAAATCGAATCCGTCATACACAAAATCCGACATCTCCTGAACACTGTTTGGAGCAAGTACTATTAAATGATAATCACCGTGACCGCCTCCCTTTGTAGCCTGAAAATAATCGGCTTGAGACGGCTGTATAGTGCCGAGTCCCGGTCCGCCTCTCTGAACATTTACTAATAAGCAGGGCAGCTCGGCAGCAGCAATATATGATATTCCTTCCTGCATCAAACTTATTCCCGGACTTGATGAAGAGGTCATAGCTCTAACCCCCGCTCCGGCAGCTCCAAAGACCATATTTATTGAAGCAACTTCGCTCTCCGCCTGGAGAACGACTCCGCCTCTTTCAACCATTTCTTTTGATAGATATTCCAAAACCTCTGATTGCGGTGTAATGGGATACCCAAAATAAGCACGGCAGCCGGCTCTTATTGCCGCCTCTGCCATAGCTTCATTGCCTTTCATCAATCTAACTTCACCCATGTTTCACCTTTATTTAGTATTAATTGAAATCGAAATATCTTCTTTAACGTTTGTTATTTTTGCCACAGTTTCCTTTTTTCCTTTGGAAGCGCGGTAAACTGTTATAACAGCATCAGGACAAACCAATGCGCAATTTTCGCAGCCGGTACAATTATCTTTGACCGCTACGGCATATTGGTAACCCTGCCTATTAATTTTTTTGGACATTTCAAGCGTTTCCTGCTTGCAGGCTACAATGCATAGCGAACAGCCTTTGCATTTTTCTACATCTATTTCTACTTTTCCCCGAATCATAGAACAATCCTCATAATTTATTTAATTTTATTTATCGGTGAATTACTAAAACTCTCCTCCGCATGATAAGAACTTCTCA
>Ga0351859_1020_pt1 | contig 39696 bp, 34 predicted proteins | sample BONcelFGM3001D11_FD_206789 | JGI IMG/M metagenome (GOLD analysis project Ga0351859, IMG submission 206789) | Enriched cells from coal bed in the Powder River Basin, Montana, United States - BONCAT cells FGM rep2 HSBNCT.FGM.300.1.D11 ... | reverse complement strand
CATCCTTGTCTAGATCGGGTTAGAGAATTCGAAAACGGCCTGCCAGGCCATCCAACGAAATCCGGGTATTGAGGTCAGCACGTTATCAACATGCTCGGCCACAGCCAACACCGGAGAGAAAAGGGCCGTCTTACGAAAAGGCACCGCGAATATCGTCGCCATGTGAAAGCAGCGAATACTCACGTCCTGAAAATACTTTTTCCCCATCATGATCTCACGGCGACCCAGAATGTGATCCGCTTCCCATCTCGTCCGCAGATTCGGGGTCATCCGCCGGTAGAGCTGAATGACGGGATTGTGACGGATAGCCTCGACGCACAGGAACTTTCCGCCGGGTCGGAGCAAACGCGCAGCCTCGCGATAGGCCGAGTCGAGATCCATGTGATGCAGGGCGCCTCCCTCGCAGACCACGTCGAAACTCCCATCCGGCAAACCCGTCTTCTCGCAGTCGAGCACCATATACTGTATTTTTTTTGTATGCGGATCATGCACGCTTCGTTCAATAGCCTGCTGAATTGTAACGGGGGCGATGTCCGCAGCAACACACGTTCGCGCATGCTCTGATATCTTCAGGGCATAGCCTCCGTTGCCACAGGCCATCTCGAAGACGTCTTTACCATCACAGTTTCTGGAAATCCAGTCATTGACATATTCCGTCGTCCGCCGGACAACGGAGTAATACTTCATGTTTGCACAATGCTTCTTCAAGGCCTCCTCGTCATCTGGGTCGATCTGACGACGTTTGTCAGCCCATTCAATCTCAGCAAGCTTTCTCTGTTCCATGAAGGTCCTCCGCGATGACGCATTCCCTGTAGATCTCTTCCATATGCGCCATTTCCGTTTGATAATTGCACTTCTCAATAATCCGCTTCCGCGCCAAGCCACCCATGATCCTCCGCGTCTCCCCCTCTTTGAGAAGCATAACAATTCTATCTGCCAGAATCCGGGGAGATCGCACGGGGATCACATAACCGTTCCTGCCATCATCGATCCACCTAGAATTCTCACCGGAATCCGTAACGATCACTGGCTTTTCGCATGCCATCGCCTCAGCCGTACTGGCAGATATGCCTGCATCCGACAATGCCGTCGACACATAGACATCCGCCAGAGACAAGTACGCCGGCAACACTTCATTGTCGAGCGCGCCGGTGAATACGATATGCTTCTCCACACAATATTTTCTTGTCAAAGCGCGCAACCGCGATTCCTCCGGACCTGTTCCTACAATCATAAACACCGGATCGACACCTCCCTTGATCACCATTGGGACAGCCTCAATGAGCGTTTCAATGTCATAGACGGGATAAAAATTCCTCATGCTAATGACTACCTGTCTGCCATGAAGACCATGCTTGCTTTCAATTGTCCGGGATCTGGAAACGGGTATGAATCGTTCCGTATCAATGCCGAACATGACCATCTTCACATTGTTTGGGACCGCACCAAGCCGAAGCATCAAGTCGCGCATGTGATGGGCGTCGCACGTTGTCGCCCGCGCCATCCGCAGCACATAACGCAAATGTCTCCCTGAGATACATCCATGCTGATAATCGATGACGTCGGAACCCCATGCCGTCGCCACGTACGGATGCTGCCCGGCGTAAGCACCCAACCCGTAAAGAGCCAATGAATGAAGGTGGAGAATATCGGGTGCTATTTCACGTATGAGTCTTTTGACTCTCCAATACGCCTTCAGGTACTTGATGACAGGAACTGAACCAATATCGATACGATAGACTCGCACACCCTCGGGAACCGGCGCCACTGCCGGATGAAACGAGATCAAATGGACATCATGCCCCCTGTCGGCAAAATATTTACACCATCTGATGCTGTGAACCGAGTTTGCTGGCGCAAGGAAACAAAGTTTCAAAAGAGCTCCAGTTTTTGATCGACTACTGAGTTCAGGCGCCATGTTTCATACCTGCCAACAGCACATCGACAATTGCCCGAGATGGATGACCATGTTCCGCAACGCGCGGCGACGCGAACCCATCTTTCCTCAATGCTAACTCGGAGACGGCTTCGAGTATCTTCTGCTTTTGCGCCCCCACCACCTGATTCATTCCGAGTTGAACCGTCTCAACCCATTCCGTCTCATCCCTTAGCGTAATGCAGGGCACGTTGAGCCAAAATGCTTCCTTCTGCACTCCCCCAGAATCCGTCATGATAAAGGATGCCGACTGTTCGAGTGCCAGCATGTCGATGTACGAAAGCGGCTCCATCATCATAACGTTGGCGGCGCCCTCAAGAAAGAGCATCATACCGGAACGAGAAAGGGCCTTTCTGGTTCTCGGATGGAGGGGAAGCAGCACCCGAACATTTCTTGATATTTCAATAAGCGCCTCAATTATACCCTGAAGACGCTTCTCGTCATCGGTGTTTTCTGCCCGGTGGATCGTCGCCAACGCATACCTCTTTCGATCCATTCCGCCCAATCCAACTTTCTCCAAGGCGTTTGAGCATAGGCGAGCCCTTTCCTTATAGAGCAGCACCGCTTCCTGCATGACATCACCCACGAGATAGACACCTCGCATGACGCCTTCATTTTTGAGATTCTCGACGGCTGTCTCCGTAGCACAGAAATGCATCGTTGCAAGGTGATCCGTAACAACACGATTGATCTCTTCAGGCATGTGGCGATTAAACGACCGCATCCCGGCCTCGACATGACCGATAGGAATCCCCATTTTTGCTGCGGCAAGCGCCGCCGCCAGTGTCGTATTTGTATCACCAAACACCAGAACCACCCCGGGCCTTTCCTTGACAAGCACTCCTTCGACCGCAGCCAGCATCCTTCCCGTCTGATCACCATGGCTTCCAGACCCGATCTCTAGATGATAATCCGGGGCCGGGATCTCGAGCTGATCGAAGAAAACACTGCTCATTTCAAAGTCGTAGTGCTGACCCGTATGGACCAAGACATGTTCGCACGTCATCACATCCCCGCCGAACGCTCGACATAACATCGACAACTTAACGAATTGCGGCCTCGCGCCAACAACTGACATAATTTTCATGCCGTCTCTCCGGAGGCGCATTGTGTAACCCGGGGAGACAACACAGGACATTCCGATGATTCAACCTTCGCTTTACCGCTCAACTGCTCAAGAATCCCACCGGGCATAATCAGCAGGTAAAGAATTGTCACGTCTTTGACATCATTCACAAACAGCCAGCAGTAGCTGATAATCAGGACATAAAGAAGCATCACCCTGTACCTGCTCCTTTGTCTCAATAACAGAAGGGCAACGTAGATATAATTAGCGAGAAACAACATCATACCAACAACGCCCGCATCGACAATAAGGCCTGAAAAACCGGTTGTTCTGAATAAATCAAAGCTTCCTGTATTATCAGTGTGCCATTCCCCGGGGCGGGCATCGTCCCATCCCGCCGGTTTCTTTCTTTCTTTGTTGTCAAGGTAATGCGCAAAAAGCTCTTCCACGGCAGGAATGATCGTCGTCCGGTGAGAATACATTCCATCGCCAACAAAAAAAGTGACGGGGTTTTCTGTGAGGCGCATGATCGCCGCATGAAACTGCAAGCGGCGATTCACATCGCCCTTATCGCCCGATACAAATAATGTCGATACACCCTCGAGAAGATTACCGAAGAAATCCTTGCTTCGATCTTTAAGTTCTAAATTCTGCTGACGACCATAAACCGAGAAGATTACGACAAATATCAGAACCATGAGGGCAAGATAACGCAGCTTGAATATCCGAATTGAAACGCCGACGCAACCGAGAAGCACAACCCATGTCATGCGTGAGTCGTAATAATGCCCTTGTATCATCGTCAACATCAAGACCACCCATCCCGCCATCTTCTCATACCACTCATTTTTTTCATTCATGATGATCAATGAGGCGGGAACACCGAGCAATGTGGGGTACGCTGCAATCGCAGAACCTGACCATACAAGGCTGTACTGAACAAACTGTGAGGCAAAATGACCCGTTGGGGAATCCAGGATAATATCCCACGCAAGCCCATAAGCCATATAGAAAACGTTGTAGATCAACGATGTGATAACAATAATTCTGATGATGCTTTTAAACGCGGGGGGCTGAAAGACATGACTGTAATTGTATGTGATAAACGCGAGCAATCCAAATGACACATAAAAAACGACCCAACGAACTATTCTCATGTCATCGTTGCGAAAGATGCCTACAAATGAGACAAGTATCATGAATGCGAGCCACATGTAAAACACAGCCCTTCTTTCGCTCTCCTTCGACTCAGGCGATATCGCACATCCTTGAATAACGATTCTAGCAAAAGCACCAACGAGAATGCTCCATAGCATAAATTCGTCGAAGAATGCATACGCCATGAACTGAAAGCTTTGCCCCATGATGGCACCGATAATCACCAGTGGCCAGAAATATCTTGGCCTGTAAAAGACAACTACCGCAACGAGAACGCCACAGGCGATCTGTACGAGTGTATACCACTTTGTCAGTTCGAGAAGTGGATTGAGAGCAGCACCATCCATCCAACAACCTCCATCGACATACGAAATTAATTACTGCTGAGCGACACCGATATTCAAATAACCTCTATACAACTTTCTTTCCCCGGCGCTCGTAAAGAAAAACGCATACGTGACCACATAGCAAAGCACGATAAGGAGACAATACACGATCAAACCAAGCATCGTCGGCTGCAGCGGCCATACGCTCATCAATATCATAATAACGGCAGCCGTCACGATTCCCGCGAGCATTGGAGGGATAAGCGAACGAACAAGATATTGTTTGACGTCGACGCCTATGTACTTGTGAACTGAATAGATCAAAACCCATGTGCTCGTCGCAAGGTTGGCGAACAGGGTGCCGAGTGCAACACCAACCAGTCCGTACTGTTTGAGCAGGATGACAGACAAGACAACGGCGAGCACAGCGTTCACGACCTCAGATCGCGTAATGAGCTTATTCCTGCCAATGCTCTGGATGACGCTTACGGTCGGCGTTCCTATGGAATGCAGAATGCCCATGACAACAAGAGCAACGAGCACACCGTTTCCTGCAAAATTCTCCGGACCAACCCAGAGGCCAATAAAGGTTTTTCCGCAGATGAGCAGGCAAAGCGATATAGGAACCATGATCGCCAGTGACAATTTCGCCAAGCGCATGTACGCATTGCGTAAACGGGTACAGTCGCCTTTCGCGTACATCTCCGCAAACTTCGGGAAAAGCGTCGAGGAAACCGCGGAGAAGATATACGTCGCCTGAAAGCATACCTTGTAGATAACCTCATACGGCGTAACCATTGCGGATCCCAGCAACAATCCAATAAGAACGTAGTCCTTGTAATTTGTAAGACAGTTGCACAGCCCCAAGACAAAGGTCCTAATGCTGAACGGTGCAATCTCCCGAAGCATACCGAAGCTCGCCAGCCGATACTGGCAGCGAACGCCATATGGGCGTCTCGAAAGAATGGTCAGAAACCCGACCAACATCGCGACATGGCTCACTGTCATGGCAGAGACAACACCCACGAGTCCCCATCCGAGCTTGAGAAACACGACGATCAACGCAGAGCAAAACAGGAGATGCGCCGTACGCAAAAGCATCCACAAATCCACCCTCTGCAGCCCGTAGAGCGCGTTACCGAAGATACCCCACAGCAACATGACACAGACATTCAAGGCCGTAATGATGAACGCGATTTTTCCCGTCGACATCAAAGAATCGCTCAATCCGAATAAACGCGGCACAAGGGGAGAAATAACGAAACAAACCAATAACGTTACCCCACCCAGGATTGACATCGCAACCGCGGTCGTCGACACCAACGCGTCCAGATCTTGACGTCTCTCCTTGGCCATGTACTCCGCCGCATACTTTGCCACGGCCGTATTCAATCCGAAATTGAACATCGTGAGATACGTGACCACCGACGTCAGAATGGCCCAAAATCCATATTCCTCCGAACCGAGATGCCGGAGAATGACCGGCGTGAGCAAAAACACCCAGACAAACCCAGCACCCAGATAGAGGTAGTTGAACAATATGCCGCGCTTGATGATCCTTCGTTCCTGCGTCATGCAATCGTCCTCTGATCCTTCCCGCAGGAGCGGCGGGAACGTCGTGTTCTGTGAAGAAAATTGATGAAGCGTTTCAGGTGGGGATAAACGAATTCCAGATGAAGCGCATCTAAAGCGGCTATCGCATAGTATCTCAATGCCAGCGGAGACAGAATATCACCCCCATATTTGCGACTGATACTAAGGGTTTGGCGCCTCTGCTCCTTCACATCTTTGAAGGCCGCCGGGCTGTTGTACGCGCTGTTTTTTCGAATCGTCAGTTGAGACAGAATCCTGTCAATGTTATAAACTACGAACTCACGGGTGATCCTCAGCATGACGTCAAAATCGTCACCCGAGGAATCGAGCCATCCGATCTTCTCGATGACATCTCTCCTGTAGAATGCGGCCGTCGTGTCGATGTGGCGCGCCGTGTTGGCAAAATCGTGATAATCAAAAGGCTCCACGCGGTGCACAAAGATCACGTTACCGTTCTCGTCAATATTTTCCGAGCTGCCGTGGACAAAAGCAGCATCGGGATGAGACCGGAAGAAGTCGACAACCGTCCCAATGGCCCCCGGCTTATAAAGGTCGTCCGAACCCAGAATGCCGAAAAAATCGCCCTTGGCCAACTTAAGCCCCTTGTTCCAAGCATCCCCACCACCTTTGTCCGGCTCCGATACGAGGCAGACTCTTTCAGGATATTCCGCCTTGTACCGCCGCAGGATATCGAGGGTGCCGTCGGTGGAGGCCCCGTCGACGATCACTACTTCAATATTCCGATAGCTCTGGCTGAAGATGCTTTGCAGGCACCTCTCGATGTACCGGACGTCGTTGCGCACGGGAACCACAATGCTGACGAGGGGATTCATGCGCCGCCCCCCTGCTTCTTGCAGATGAAAAAAGCGTTCTGCCGGTGGATCTCGCTGAGCTTTTCCATCTCGGCAGCGGCGAAAGGTCCGAGGCGACTCGCCGCGGCATTTTCCTCCACCTCGGAAACCGAGAGCATGCCCGGAATGACCGATGAGACGCCCTCAGACGAAAGGCAGAACCTCAATGCTAGCTGAACATAGGACTGTTCAGTGCCTTCGCGAACCGCTTCGGCAAAGAGCTTGTAGGCCTCCGCCCAACGCGCGATCTGCTCCTGCGGCCAGGTACTGCGATGATCGGTCGGATCAAACTTCACGTCAGGCGAAAACTGCCCGGCCAGGAAACCGAAACAGAGCGGTGTCCTGCAGATCACGCCGACGCCCTTCTGCGCGCACAGTGCAAAAAGACCATTCTCGACCGCGCGCTGATCGACAAGGTTGAAATTCACCTGGATCGCGTCGAAGTTGTACCGATCCACGGCAATCAAAGCATCGGCCGGCGAGCGCGCCGAGATGCCGAAGGCGCGAATTTTTCCCTCGCGCTTGAGAGACGTGAGGGTGTCGACCACGCGGTCGGACTCGACATCCTCGAGCTTTGGGCTGTGCAGCTGGTAGAGATCGACGTAATCGGTGCGAAGCCGGCGCAGGCTCCCTTCGATCGACTTGCGGACATGCGACGCCGAAAAGTCCTGGGGACCGTTGTGCTCGATAAACCCCACCTTTGATGCGATCACGATCCGGTCGCGATGACCTTGAAAGACCTCGCCGATCAGCGACTCGCTGTGCCCGTAGCCGTAGAGATCGGATGTGTCGTAGAAGGTAATCCCCGATTCAAAAGCCTTCCAGAGCGCATCCCGCGACCGCTCGTCATCGGTCTTGCCGTACGACGTCGCTCCGTTGGTCACGCCGCCGATGCCCCAGGCGCCGAATCCGATCTCCGAAACCTCGATGCCTGTCTTGCCGAGCTTGCGATAGAGCATCACATCTCTCCTCAGATCCTCAGGGTCTGTCCGTCGCCGTAATGGCTGCAAAACCAGTCGATCGTCGCCTTCAGGGCGTCCTCGAACTTCGTGTAGGAAAAGTTCGAGAGCTTCAGGAACTTCGTGTTGTCCGTGCTCTTGCGGAACTGCCCCGCGGGCTTCGTCGTATCGAACTTCACTCGCCTTCGGTCGATCCCCATGTAATCGGCGATCATGTAGGCGATGTCTCCAACCGAGTGCTCTTCCGTCGTCCCAATGTGAAGCGCCTGTTCGCCGTCGTAATGGTCGAGGCACCACATGTACGCCCGCGCCATATCCTTTCCATACGTGAATTCTCTCAAAGGCTTTCCGTCGCCCCAGATGACGATGTCGCCGCCTCCGTTCCTGTTCTCGTAGAAGCGACGGATGAGGGCAGGAAGCATCGTAGAGTAGTCATCACGATAATTGTTGTTCTCTCCAAAAATACCATTTGGTATGAGGCCGATGACATTCATCCCATGCTCGGCGCGATACGCCCTGATGAGCGGATCCACGAGCCGTTTGGCAAAGGAGTAGCTGTAGTTGGAGGGATGGGGAGTTCCTTCGTGGATATACTCCTCCAGGATCGGGTTCTCCACTTTCGCCGGGTACATCCCGGTCGACAGGCTCATCACCGTCTTTCGGACACCACAAGCACGCGCCGCATCAAGGACGTTGATATCCATGAGGACGTTGTCGCGCAAGACCTTTGCGGGATACTTCATGCTCAGGCCGATGCCGCCGCAAACGGCCGCGAGATGAATGATCGCGTCAGGTTTCAGCTGCCCGACCATCTTAAGAACCGCATCGGCGCGCGTCAGATCGCAGTCCTTCGACCCAACGAAGTGAAACTCCCTCCCCGGATACTCCGAGGCAATCGCACGGAGCGCCGAGCCCACGAGCCCGTTGCCACCCGTCACGAGGATCTTACGATAGCCGTCTCTGTTCGTGCTCAAAATGAAGCTTCCCTCCATTCGCCGGCCTCGCCGTTCTGCCATCTCACGTGATACAGGAGGTTGTTCCCCTTGCGCCCATAGATGACGACCTCGCGGGCAAAGATCCTCCGGTCTCTCTCATAGTCCCGCACGTCCGTCAGGATCATCCGCTGAGGTTTGGACATCATCGGGACAGTCTTTCCCGAAAAGTAGGCGTCGAAGAACTCGGGAACATTGTACCGGAAGGAGGCCTCCACGGCCGGATTCGCTAGGTGCTGCGGCATCCTCGTCCGCTGGTAGAGAAAGACGTCCGCAAGCTCCTGCTCATCAAAGCCCGTTCCTCTTGACCGGAGAAAGGCGGCGGTGACAGCATGCAGTTCGTCGTAGAACGCGTGCTTGTCGTCCGAGAGGTTGAAGTAAAAGTACTCCTCCGGTTCCCAGTAAATATTGCCAAACGCGCTCATCTCGATAGTTTTGGAACCACCCGTGGTGATCGCCTCAGCCACGCAGACAAGCCTCTCGAGATTCGATTTGATGACTCCCTTCGTCTGTTCAGGAAATGCCGCTTGGCAGACATACTCCAGAAATTCCCGGTACCGAATGCCGTGTCTCTCCTTCAAGTGGATCATCACGAAGAAGGCGAGTTTCAAGCCGACGAACGCCTGCATGACCCATGAGAACACGGCCGCCCTCTTCCACTCCTCCACCGGCATGCTGTTCGTGCCCACAATCACGTGCTCGTACTCGACAACCTCGCCCTTGGAGCGAACGGCGCCATGCCCTTCGTTAAGCGGCGAGCGCACCGTGCGAATCCCGTGCTCCTTCAGGTATGCGGGCCGCGCCATCTCCGTATTCTGCAGGACCTGACAGAGGTAAACGAAAATATTGTTCTTGATTCCCGCAGAGAGGCAGCGATCGAGGCCGTCTATCCAACTCTCGTAAGTCTCGCCGGGAAGGCCGAGGATCAGTTCGCTGTAGGTCGGAATGTTGTACTGGATGTACTTGCGCTGCAGGCTCTGGAAACTCTCCAGCTTGATGTTCTTGCGGCGGATATTTTTAAGGGCCTCGCCGCTGAAGGTCTGGAAAGAGATCGTTATGGCCTTCTCGAGCTCGTGCTCGTGCAGATAACGCGCGATGCTGAAGATTTTGTCATCGGTGTTCTTGCCGTAGTTGACTCGAAATCGTTCGGGAAAACTGTATTTCTTCTTCGTCCGCGCCAACATCTTCACGATATCTTGGTCGCGATCGAGCATGCCGAAATTTGAATCCGCACAAAAGAGGTAGGCAATGTCGTGCTTCCCGCACCACTCGATTTCCCGCTCGACGCGCTCCAAGCTGAAGTACCGATACTTCTTGTTGAGCCCCCCCTGCCCCCAAAAACAATAGGTGCACGGGAAGGGACATCCCCGGTTGGTCTCGATGATCGCCTGCCAGCGCAGGTCCATCTTCATGAAGTCGTCGAAGACACCGGAGAGGTAGGGCGAGGGAAAGAGGTCGAGGCTGTTCTCAGGCAACGCCGGCTGCTCTTCATCGTTACGGATGCATGCGCCCATCCCGGCGTGCCGGTAGGAAACCCCGGGGATGCCCTGAAAATCCCTCGATTCGAGATACCGATCGAGGACCTGAGCGAACGACCGCTCCCCTTCGCCGCGCACCGCGACATCGACGAAGGAGTGTTGCGCGAAGTACTCCTCGGCGACAAACGGAACCTGAGGACCGCCGAAGACGACAAGGCACTCCGGGTATCGCTCCTTGATCGTGCGGGCGACCGTGAGGCTGAGCTGCTCGCTCCACGACGATACCGAAAAGGCCGCAACGGAAGGGTTCGCGACCTGTGCAAGGATGTTTTCGGGGAGGTCCCGCTTGTACAGGATGGGCATGAAGTCGTAGGCCGCGGCCAACGACGGAATGCTCTGCACATAGGCCTTCAGCAGGCCAGACGCCAGCGGGAGGTACACCGTGTTCGACAACAGGACGTTGTACTCGTTGAAATAGACCCGCGGCTGCCCCGACGGCCCCAGATGCGCTTTCGCCTCGTTCATGATGCCGTTCTCCCTTACCATCCTGTTGACGCTGCCGACTGTTCCAGAAGTTTCACCGCCGCCTCTGCAACGCTCTCTTCGTCCATGCCGTTGAGTTTGTGGAGATGATCCCGCCCGCCAAGCTCGAAAACGAATGTATCCCGAACGCCAGCCCCAAACGTGCGGATGCCCGGCAACCGCCGGTGAAGGATGCCGCCGACGAGGCCGTCGAGTCCGCTCTTCCCAATATACGCTTCCTCCATCGTCACGATTGCCCGGTACTTGCCGACAGCCTCGCAGAAGGCATCTTCAGCAAAGGGCTTCAGTCCGAATATATCGATGATCCCCGCCGAGATTCCCCGGCTCTTCAGCACTTCAGCAACCTTAAGCGCCGTGTGCGTCATGTACCCCGTGGCCACAAGACAAACGTCCGAGCCAGGCCGGAGTTCCTCGAAACAGTCGGACATGCGGAAGCTGCGCATGCGCTCGTAGATATCCGGAAGCGGCTTGCTGTCGAACCGGATATACTTCGGTTTTTTGGCTTCGATGGCGTAGTCCAAGAACGACGATGCGAGCACGCAATCGGACGTGGAGAAGACCTCCATGTTGGGGAGCGTCCGCATGATGCTGATGTCCTCGAGGCAGTGGTGTGTCGGACCCGAAACGTCGTAGCTGACGCCGGATCCGACGCCGATGAGATTCACGTTCACTGGGCGGATTTGAGCATGCAGGGCGAGGTTCACCCGGATCTGCTCGAAGGCCCGCATCGTGATGAACGAGGCGATCGCGTAGGCGAAGACGGTGCATCCTTCGAATGCCAAGCCTGCAGCGACGTTGATCAGGTTCTGCTCGGCAATGCCGACGTTGACAAAGCGGTCCTTGAACGTGGCGCGCAGCTGGTCGAGCTTGGGCGAACCGAAATCCGCCGAGAGGAAATAGATGCTGTCGTCCTCGTGCATCCGGTGATAGATGCCCTCGATGAGGGTGTCACGCATATAACGCTTGTCTTGGGTCATAGACGCTCCGTAACTAGACGCTCGACATCTGCCGCACTGACATTTCGGATATGGCAGAGCACGTCCTCTTCCAATTTCCGGACGCCCTTGCCCTTGACCGTCTCCGCAACGAGGATACTCGGCATGTTTCCCGTCCCGTTCTTGAGTTGCGCCAGTGAGGCATGGAGACGACCGACATCGTGCCCGTCGACAGCCGTTGCCCGCCAACCGAAGGCCTCGAATTTCTTCTCAAGGGGATCAAGGTCGATGACGTTCTTGCAGTAATCGAGCATGCAGATCCTGTTCCGGTCGAGGATCAAAACCAGGTTATCCAAATGGTGTTGACCGGCAAACATGATCGCTTCCCATACTGAGCCCTCGTACAACTCGCCATCGCCCTGTAGGACGAACACCTTCTCTTTGCGTCCCTTTCGCTTGAGGGCCAGGGCCGTTCCGCAGGCAACTCCGAGGCCGTGCCCGAGCGAGCCGTTGGTCGTCTCGAATCCCGGGATGACGCAATCCGGGATGCCGCCGAGGTAGGATCCCTCCTTGCCGACGCGCTGGAGCTCATCCATCGGAATATAGCCGAGGTCCGCCAAAATCGGGTAGAGCGAGATCGCGCCATGCCCTTTGCTGATGATGAGCCGGTCCCGGCCCTCCCAGTCAGGCCTGGCCGGATCAAATCGTAATATCTTACCGTAGTACAACGCAACGAAGATATCCACCGACGATAGCGAGGATGCGACCCGCGTCTCAGGAGCACGCGCGTGTATATTGAGCGTCTCCTTCCAAACCCAATTTTGCTTCTCGTGGAGATACGCCATCATATCACGGCTCTTACTCGTATCATACATTGTCATCGCTTACTCCGTCCTTAAACAAGATTATAGTACGTTCTTACAATACCAATCATACGTTTGCCGTATACCATCTTTCAATGAAACACGCGCCTTCCAACCCATGCTATTGATTCTTGCGTTGTCGAGAAGCTTTCGCATCGCTCCGTCCGGCTTGCTATGATCATAAACCACATCGCCCTCGTAACCAATAACCTCACGTATAGCATTTGCGAGATCTCCTATCGAAGTTTCGACCCCGGTGGAAATATTAACTATCTCCGTTCTATCACGCTTCTCCATCAAAAAAAGCGACGCATCAGCCAGGTCATCAACATAGATAAACTCCCTCAGAGGCTTACCTGTTCCCCAGAGGATAACTACCGGATCATGATTAACTCTTGCACTATGAAATTTATGGATCAGTGCGCCAACAACATGAGATTTTTCTGGATCAAAATGCTCGCCTGGTCCGAATGGGCTCGCCGGGATTGCGCAAATATAGTTAGTATTATATTGTGCATTATATGCTTGGCACATTTTTATGCCGGCAATCTTTGCCGCCGCCAACGGCTCGCTCGTCGACTCGACGCGTCCTGAAAAGAAGGAATCTTCACTAATCGGCTGCGCCGCATCGAGTGGATAGCTGCAAGAGCTGCCGAAGAAGAGCAGCTTTTTTACTCCCGCTTTAAAGGCGGCGTGAATGACATTTGTCTGAATCGCGATGTTCTCATAAATGAATTCTGCTGGATACTTGATGTTTGCACCAATTCCGCCAACCTTTGCCGCCATCAAAATAACATATTCAGGCCGTACCTCATCAAAATACTTCTCGACCGCCGCCTGTCGAATTAAATCTAATTCTCTATGTGTCTTCACCAAGATATTCGAAAATCCGGCTGCACGTAATTTCGTTAAAATAGCAGAGCCGATCATCCCTGTATGCCCCGCCACGTAAATCTTTGCATTCCGGTCCATCATGCGCCGCTTCCTCCCATCGCCCGCTCAAGGATGTTCAACCGTTCGGGCGTTCCGATGTCGTAGCACCGCTCTTTCGTAACATATCCCCCGACGCCCCGTTCGAGGAGCCGCGGAATCACGTCGCTTTCCAGCGAACATTTCACGCCCGGCTCGATCAGCTCGAACATGCTGCGCTCGGCGACGTGAATGCCGGCGTTGATGTAGGGGGTTCCCTCATCCCTGTTCTTTTCCTGAAAGGCCTCGATGAGGCCGCCCGGCCCAAGTTTCACGAAACCGCCGTCCCTTCGCTCATCATCGACAGCCAAGGCCGTCGTCATCACCGACCCCCCAGCGCAATGAACGCCGACGAGTTCGGCATAATCGAGGGCGCAGATCGAATCCCCGTTGACAATCATCATCCTGTTTCCCTCGATCAGGGGCTCGCAGAGCTTGAGCGCTCCTGCCGTCCCCAGAAGCTCCGTCTCTTGGGAGAAATGCGCGTCGATCCCCCGATAGCCCGTGAAGTGCTTCATGATCACCTGCGGCATGTGGCCGACGCAGAAGATGAATCGGGAGAATCCACGATCCGCAATTGAGTCCACAACATACTCGAGAAAGGGACGACCGCGAACCGGCGCCATGGGCTTGGGCCTGTCCGCAATCACCGGGCGAAGTCGCGTCCCCAGTCCTCCGCAGAGGATGACGACGTCGATGTCGGCCATGCTGTTGCCACCGGGATGCATCATTCTCTTATCGCACTCCTATCGCAGGACCTTGGGGCGCAGGACCTCCGGTTGATACGAGATGATCTGGCTTCCCGAGTTGTCGAGGTTGAAGGGAACCTGCAGGATGTCCTTGAGGGCAAGCCGGACCTTCGGCTGATCCTCAGGCCTGACAAAGAGCAGGATGAACCCGCCGCCGCCCGCACCCAAGAGCTTCCCTCCGATCGCCCCTGCCGTGCGCGCCCTCTGATAGATTTCGTCGATCTGTGGGGTCGACACCTTTGACGTCAGGTTCCTCTTGATCTTCCACGATTCGTTCAGCAACTGACCGAAGTCGGCGATGTCCCCGGCCGATGTCAGGATCTTCATGCCGTCGTCGACCATGCGATACATTTCGCCCAGTTCCTGTTTTTTTGACGGTGTCCGGTCGATCTGCTCCCTAGCGATATCCGAGGCAATACGCGAGAAACCGGTGAAGTAGAGCATGAGGTGATCTTGAAGCTCATTTAACCTTTCACGGTTCAGGATGATCGGGGTAACCGTGTAATCGCAGTTTCTAAGGAAATCGACGCGGCAGAGGCCGCCATAAGCCGCCATGATCTGGTCTTGACAACCGACGTTTTCCTTAAGGAGCCGTTGCTCGACATGAATCGCGTCCGCCGCCAGCTGGCTCTTGGATGCCATTTTTCCCTTGAGTGCTTGGAGCGCGTGTAAAAGGCCGACGGTAAACGATGAACTGGAGCCCATGCCGGAGCGTGCCGGAAGATCCGCATCGTAGTGAATCTCTACACCATCCTGAATATCCAAGTACTGCAGCGTTCCCCTGACAGCCGGGTGATTGATCTCGTCGTTGGATTTGACGGTTTCGACGATCGAATACGCGATCCGGCTCTTGTGTTCGAAAAACGGCGGCAGATACCGAAGCGTGATGTAGCAGTACTTGTCGATAGTCGTCGCGAGGACAGCGCCGCCGTTCTCCCGAAACCACACGGGGTAATCCGTGCCGCCTCCGAAGAATGAGACCCGAAACGGCGTTTTGCAGATGATCATCTAGCCTCCCTTTTCCGATCAAAATTCAATAAAGAAATCCACGGAATTCTTCGCTACGCTCAGAATGACATCCCCCATCACACATTGGCGTGGGCGTTGTTTCTGATGATGGTGTAACACTTGACCAGTTCGCGGATACCCCTCGTCAGATCCCATTCGGGCCGGTAACCCGTCGAGAGCACGCGCTGGTTGGAAACGATGTAATCACGCTTGTCCGGGTCCTCGCCGATCGGGGCCTCGAGGTAAACGAACGAGGGAACGAGTTCCTTGATGGTCCGGCAGAGCTCGATCTTGGAGAGATTGGCGTCCTCGAGGCCTACGTTATAGGGACGCCCCTTCATCTGCTCGAAGCGGTCGATTCCGTGGAGGAATACCTTCACGACGTCCCTGATGTGAATGTAGTTCCTCTTGAAGTGACCCTCAAAGACGACCACCGCCCGGTCCGTGACTGCCCGGTACGCAAAGTCATTGACAAGCAGATCTAGGCGCATGCGCGGCGAAACGCCGAAGACCGTCGCCAATCTGAACGTGATCGAATTGCCGTGCTCCAGAACAGCCGCCTCGGCATCCGTCTTGGTCTTGCCGTAGAGAGAAATAGGATTGAGAGGCGTTTCCTCCGTACACAGTTCTCCCTTCCTGCCGATGCCGTAGCCGCTATTGGTGCACGGGAACAGGATCCGCTGTTCTTTCGACGCCAGCCGGCAGATCATCCTGACCGCATCGAGGTTCGTCGACACAGCACCCGTCTGATCCCGATCGCACAGGGGCGCGCCGACGAGGGCTGCAAGCGGAATAATGATATCGCTCTCTTTCACCAGCGGCGCCATCACCTTTTCATCGCGGCAATCCCCCCGAACGATCCGGAACGTGTCGTGCGCACAGCAATCCATGAGGCTTGTCTGCTTGAAGAGAAAATTGTCGACAACCGTTACGCGGAACCCACTTTCCAAAAGAACCCTCGTCATCACGGACCCGAGATATCCTGCGCCGCCAGTGACAAGAACCCGCCGTTGTGATCCAGACATACTCATATCCCTCCTCATGCCATCATAAATATTTAGCGTACGCCCTGAGCCAGACTTCCATCGCCAGAGGGTTGAAAATATCCTTGAACGACACAATACCAAGGCGTGACTTCTGACCGCAATACTGTGCAAATTTCTGGAGAAGCTTTCGGCGATCGATCAGACCAAACCGGTACATCAAGCTCTCGCCGTCGGAAAAGTAGGACAGCACGATATTGCGCATGCCATTTCGCAGCCAATCGTTCTGCGGGACGTCGAACCCCCGTTTGCACTTTCTCCATGCAATTTTCGCGGGAAGCATCTTCTCCATCGACTTCCTGAAGATATATTTTGTCCATCCGTGGCGCAGTTTGAGGTCATCCGGCAATACCATGATCCTGTCAATAAACCGGCAATCAAGAAACGGGAGGCGCATCTCCCGCGAGCACGACATCGACATCCGGTCTTCGGAGTGGACGAGCGCCGGGACTGACGTGCGCTCGATATCGAGCGCCTGTAGCTCCCGAATGTTCATGACATCGGTGATGCCACGCCGAACATGCGCGACATCCTTAAGCCGGGGACCCCGGACATCGAGTTCCGGCCTTCTCAGATACCAAGGGAGATAGCGCTTCGCCTCGCTCATGGTAAACTGCCTGATGATCGTGCCGCGCGTGAGAAAATCGAGCGCCACTTTGGCGGAGCGAATGTATCTGCCCTGACGCAAAAGCGAATGCATGTAGAAACCAATGTACTTTTTGTACCCGCACAGAAGCTCGTCGCCACCCTGACCGGTGAGCACCACGATCACCCCGAGATCCGCTGCCTTCTTCATCAGGAGATAGTGTGCCACGTGCGAAAAACTGCCAACCGGCTGATCGTTGTGCCAACAGACCTTCTCCAACTGGACCATAGCATCCTGCGGCCCAATATCGAGATTCACCTTGTGAACACCAATTCCTAGGTGCCGCGAGAGAATATCGATGAATGGAGATTCATCGCACTTCGAGTCGTTGCTGACCATGCCGATAAGATTGAGGTTTGTATCCTTCCCGAGAAGATGTTGCATCGAGACAGCAATCGCAGATGAATCGATCCCGCCGGAGACAAGGACGCCAACGGGAACATCGCTGCGAAGCCGAAGCCTTACGGCGTCGCAAAAGAGATCCCGAATCTCCTCGGCGATTTCATCCTCAGACACATCTGCATCAGAAGGATGATCTTCCCGGATTATGTTCCAGTACCGCTGATAATCGATAACAAGGCGCTCACGGCTGAGATCGACAACACCGAAGTGCGCGGCGGGAACCTTCATGATGCCATCAAAAAATGTGCCATCCGTCGCGTCAAGAAGATACTGAGAGACATATTGACCGACGACGTTGGGGTTCAGTTGCAGACGACCGGGAACCATCTCGGCGATCGCTTTGATTTCCGACGCAAAATGAAGATCCGAAACGGTCAAGCGCACGTAGAGAGGCTTGATCCCGACCCTGTCCCTCGCAAGCACCAGTCTATGCTGCTGAACATCAAGAAGCGCGAAGGCCCACATGCCGTTGAACTTCGTGATCGCCCTCTCCATGCCCCAGTGCATGATCGACTTCAGGATGACTTCAGTATCGGTGTTGCTGCGGAAACAGCAACCTGACTGCTCAAGCTCCGCGCGCAACTCCCTGTAGTTGTAAACCTCGCCATTGTACGAAATCCAGAAACTCCCGTCCTCGGAGGAAAACGGCTGATTGCCTGCAGCCGTCAGGTCCAGAATCGACAACCGCTGGTGGCCGAGGTACACGTTCCAATCACGAACCGGAATCTGCTGCACGCGCTGGGCATCGGGCCCCCGATGCAACTGGATCCTTTCTGCCTGCAGCAGGCGAGGCATCAGATCCGAATCCCGAGAAACGACTCCGGCTATTCCGCACATACAGCCGCCAGCCTCCCCATCTCCAACTCCTGCACCAGATCGACAACGCGGCACGTGATCTTTCTCAAAGGGGTCGGAGCCGCGTTCAACACGACAACCCTGCAGTTCTTCATATCGCTCCCGCACACCAGTTTGTCCTTGGCCACGACGGAGATGCACGACGGCAGTCCCCGGCCCACCTCGCCCCATCCGCTGTCGGCGATGAGGGATGCCGACAGTTCCGCAAGCTCCCCATCGCCGTGCAGATAGAGATGCGACACCCCCTCCGATCCGAGGCGCTCCAGCAGCTTTTCGAAAAAGTCATGAACCTCACGATAGGAGCGGACGGCGGAGAGCACGCTCCGATAGGAGCGAAGCGCTGCTTGGGCGACGCCCTTCGGCGTCAGGAGATATTCGATCGACCGGCGGTTTAAACGGCACGTCCTCACATATCCCCGCTTCACGAGGTTCCTGATGATTCCATTGATGAATCCAACCGAGAGATGAGCGCGGTGGGCGATCTCCCGCTGAGAGATCGCCTTGGGCGCCCCGTTAAGCGACGAAAGGACCACAATCGCGCTTGAGCTCAGCTCCATAACATCAGCGTCTTCTGGCTTGCGGGCAGTTTCACGGTCAGTAGAAGAATGGGATGACATCTGCGGGTATCGGTTTGAGCAGGCTACCGCCGGGGCGCTTCACCAAAGGGAAGCACCAGCACGCAACGACCGATGATCGCCGAACAAGGAAACAACCACGATTGACAATTATAAAAACCCCTATCCTGATCGTTCACACGCAGAACGTTCAGGGTTCGAACGCGTTTAATGGAACCTACATGAAATTTCAAGGAAATTCGGTGAAAACGATAAAAAAAAGCAAGGCGGGGAACGCTATTGTGAAAATGGTTTAACTATTTAAAATCACTAGTGAATATTGTTTTCGCCTCCGTCAGCTTCCTTTCGCTATTTTCGATAACGATCGAGATCGATTCCAAAGAGGTCTTGGATGACGTTCGCAATTCGGTACCAGACCATCCCGATGATCTCGTGAATCGGCCGGGTCGTCCTTTCCAGCGCCATCGCCATCGGCATCCAGTCCAATACGCCGATGGGCGTTCCCTTGGCATAAGAGGCTTGGTAGGCCGCCACACCAACCGCATGTGGAAAAACCCTCTCAAATTCGCGCATCGCGCGCTTCACGTGCCAAGGGGATGTCACGACGGCAATCCGGGCTTCAGTGTCGACGATGTTCAATTTCTCAAGGAATAGGGGATGATCCCTCGTAACCCGTGAATCCGCCTCAAGCACCATGGCCGACTCGGGAACGTTGAGTCCTTTGGCAATCTCAGCCATCAGCGTGCAATTCCTGTCATGCCGCCCCTTGTTGGCGCTTCCGCTGACGACAAAATATCTCGCACCACAGTCACGGTAGATCTCCGCTCCGCGCTTCACTCGGGCGATGGACTCATCGTTCAGGAAGTCATCCGTGTCATTCCCGCCGGGATAATAACCGCCGCCGAGAACCATGACGACATCCACCGGACAGGCAATCTTGTCCGAAACTCCGCCCTCAACAACCGCATAGATAAGACGGTTGAAGACGGACATGCTGCACATTCCCAGGATCAACATGCACACGAGCGTCAGAATCGCATGGCCACATGTAGTCTTGCCTCGAGCCGCCTTCACGACGGCATGGATCTGAATGCCGACGACTGCGACCATGATGAAAAAAAGTGGTGAAAGAATGACCTTGATCATAACGATGCGACGACTCCTCTCCTGATATTTTTCAGGAGTCCTCTCGCACGCGCCATGCGATGCACACGCACGAAATACAAAGTGTAGCCAATGACGATCGAGAGCAACACAGCCGCTTTGCCTATAGTCGGAGAGATAAAATAGACGACACAAAGACCCGCAAGCGCAAATGTCTGAAGGAAATAAATGACGGCGACCTTCTTCGGAACGAAACCCATTTGAACCAGCAGCTGGTAGGGATGAAGTTTGTGAGGAGAAAAGACATGTTGCCCGGTGACCAGCCTCCAGACGAACGTGAAGAACGTCTCCAGAATGAAGTTCGCAAACAGGATGGGCATCAGCGCAAAAGGCGTGTGATGATGCTCGTAGTGCGACGAGAGAATGGCCAAAGCGCCAAACGTGACGCCCAGAAACGTGCTCCCAACATCGCCCATGAATATCGTGGCGCGTGGATAATTGAAAAGCATGAAACCAATGCACGCTGCGGCGATAATATAGCCGACATGAAACGACACGCCGCTGCCCGTCATATAGGCAAAAGCCGAAAAGACAACGGCGGCCACCACCGCGACGCCCGCGGCGAGTCCGTCGATGCCGTCCATGAAGTTGAATGCGTTGGTCATTCCAACGATCCAGAGGATCGTCATCGTATATCGCAATGGGCCGAACGAAACCGTTCCGATCAACGGGACCGTCCAGACGTTGATGACGAGTCCGAACGTAATGAGGATCACCGCGCCGGCAACCTGACTTACGAGCTTATACGAGAGCGAACGGTTCGTAATGTCATCGTACAGGCTGACAATGGAAACGACGATCGCGGCCGCAAAGACGCCCCAAAAAGAAGCATAATCAACGAAATATTCACCACGAAAACCGTAGTATGTCAGAGTGCCAACGACAAATGTCCCCACGATGGCGATCCCACCGCTGCGCGGAACGGGTTCCGAATGCATGCTTCTTTCGTTTGCATGATCCATGATCCGAACATAGCGCCGGCACAAAAACGTCAGCGAGGCGGAAAAGAACACGAGAAAAAGAAAGAAACCGGCGTTCTTAAAGAAAAAAACCGCCTGTCTTCCCATGACATCGTCAAACACGTTATCTTCTCCTTGTTGTCAGGACCACATATCGGTTTTTCAGTACCGAAAAAAGATTCAGACCTCACCACGGCGTATCAAGCACAGATCGGGGGGCCCAGCCCAATTCGCTTATGGCCTTGTCATCTGAAAACGTCAGCGATTGCTGCAGTTTGCCTAATCTGCGCGAATTCAGCGGAACGCAAGGAACCCTGTCGCCGATCGACGCAACGAAACGAGCGGCGCGCGGCGGAATGACCCTGATTCGCCTTCCCATTTTCGCGGCATAGCACGTATCCAGATCCGCATAGCTCGGATGTCGCCCGTCCGTGAGATGAAAGATGCCCGACTTCCCGCGCAACATGGGAATCATCCGAGCAACATCCTCTGCCAGAACCATCGAACGCCTAGCAGCTCCCTCGCCAACACGGAAATAATACCCAAAACGAATGGCCCGGCACATGGCCCCCAGATTCCCCGGCGGGTGGTCGCCAACCACGAGGGGGAGCCGAAGAATGACCACATTCACCCCATGCGATTTTCCCCATTTCGTGATCAGCTGCTCGGCATCAATCTTGCTCTTCGCATAGGGGCCGTCACCCAACAGCGGCGCTGATTCATCAATACGATCACCGCGCTCCAAGCCGTAAACCGAAACGGAACTTATGAAAACGAACGTTTGCGGAGGCCTACCGACAGCAAGCCCTTGCAAAAGGTTTTTTGTCCCCAAAACATTTGCTGCGTGAATAGCGGCACCATCGGAACTGTTTTTTGGAACGACATGAGCCAGCCCTGCGGCATGCACAACCATCGAAACCGCGGGAACGTTCGGCACACATCGCACAAGGTCGCAGATGATGTCCGCAGATGGTTTTCGCCCCAGCTTCAGCACGTCCTGACTCGATCGAAGCGCAGACACGAGATATCGACCCAAAAAGCCTGATGCCCCTGTTATCAGGACGCTCAATTCGGGCCTCGCGTCACCTTGTGCCACACGTTTCGGTTCACGTAATCAACATAGCTCGCGATGATCCTCGTGACCTTTTGGGAAACCTGCGCGACATCGTAGTCATCAACCGGTATAGAATGGTGGGTTCTTGCCCCCTGCTGCGACATCACAATTTTCATCGCCTCCAAAACCTGATCGGGAACGAGACCACACATAATGAGCACGCCGTGATCCATGCCCTCCGGCCTCTCATGAGCCTGTCGAATCGTTATTGCCGGGAAACCGACAATGGCTGATTCTTCCGTGATCGTGCCACTGTCAGAAATGACGCACGCCGCGTTCTTCTGGAGCTTAACGTAGTCAGGGAAGCCGAATGGTTTGGACAACACGACCAGCCGGTGCAGGTCCTTCTGACCGATCGACGCCAGCATCTTTTCCGTTCTCGGGTGCACCGTGACGACCACCGGATTCCCATAGGTCTTCGCAATCAGGTTGAGCGCATCGGCAATGTCGTTCAGGGATCTTTCGTCATCGACATTTTCCTCCCGATGCGCGCTGACGACAAAATACCTGCCCAGAGTGAGTCCAAGACGGTCCAGCACGTCGGATCCCTCGATCCTCGGCGCATAGAAATCTAAAACCTCCTTCATGGGCGATCCGGTCTTGATAACCATCTCCGGCCTCAATCCCTCCGCGAGGAGGTACCGACGGGCATGCTCCGTGTACGGCATGTTGATATCACTGATGTGATCGATGATCCTGCGGTTGATCTCCTCCGGGACCCGTTCGTCGAAGCAACGGTTGCCTGCCTCCATGTGAAAAACGGGGATCTTGCGTCGCTTCGCGGCAATGACGGAGAGGCAACTGTTCGTGTCGCCGAGGACAAGGACCGCATCCGGGTCCATCCGCGCCATAACCTCGTCGGCCCTGGAGATGATATTGCCGATGGCCGTCGCCGCGTTTTCACCGGCAGCGCCCAGAAAGACATCCGGCTTTCTGATATTCAGTTCCTTGAAGAAGATATCATTGAGCTCATAGTCGAAGTTCTGTCCCGTATGAACGAGGGTGTGTTCCATATGCCTATCCAGTTCCGCGATCACGCGGGACAATTTGATAATCTCCGGACGGGTGCCTACGATGGTCATGACTTTCATGCGGATATACCTCCCCTTCCCCTCTCCTTCGGCGCTGCTCAGGGCAGGCTTACAAAGGAGGGGGATGTTGCGTATTAACGGAGCAACTCATCGCAGGTGCCAAGATTTGATTCTCCGACCATGAGCTGGTGCTTCTGCAACAATTCGACTGTCGAGCTGTAGCTCAATACCGCGTCCGCGGAACTGAACTCCTTGCTCAAGGCGTTTAATTCGGAACCATTGCCCTTCAGCTCGGGCAGCATGGGCCGGATGACATAGTAATCGCCGCGCCGGATGCAGTGATGCGCTTCCTCTTCCGAGACCATGATCTCGTGCATCTTCTCGCCCGGGCGAACGCCCGTGACCTTGATCTCGATCTTCCGGTCGCCGATCAGGGCCTTCGCAACATTCATAACAGTTGCCGAGGGCGCATCGGGAATGTAGATTTCGCCGGCCCGTGCGTCGCGAATAGCTGCAAAGACCGTGTCAACGGCCTCGTCGAGACTCAGGAGAAACCGCGTCATCTCGGGAACCGTCACCGTCACCGGCCCGCCGTTGCGGATCTGTTCGTGGAACAAGGGGATGACCGAACCGCGCGAGGCCAGCACGTTGCCATAGCGGACGCTGATGAAGCGCGTCTTCGGATTCAAAACGTTTGCGGCGGTGAAAATGCGCTCCTGGATCGACTTGGTCATCCCCATCGCGTTGACCGGCTTGCACGCTTTGTCCGTGCTGATGGCGACAACCGTTTGAACCGGGAGGGCGTTCTCCTCAATCGCGCGAACGATATTGGCGGCGCCGAGGCAGTTGGTCAGCACCGCCTGCGTCGGAAAATATTCACACACGGGCACCTGCTTCAGCGCCGCGGCATTGACGACGATGTCGACATCTCGCACGGCCGAGCATACGTCGGCGTAGCTCCGAACATCGCCGATGCGAAACTCGAGCACATCCATGAAGTTCCGGTAGATGACCTCGTCGGTCGCCGCAAGCTTGTGCAGGTACGACATCCGCATGTCGTGCTGCTTCGCCTCGTCACGAGAAAACACAATGACCTTCGAAGGCTTTCCGATCTCTGACGACAGAAGGCGCCGAACCAATATTTTTCCCAACGACCCCGTGCCTCCGGTCACCAGCACTTTCCTCTTGCTCATCGGCATATCATCTCTCCCTTATCATGGATCATTTATGATAATAATGACAATTAAGATAGTTGTCATACATCATATCGATCATCTGCTGCCAATTGGGTGGCTTGTACCCAGTCGCTTTGCGAAAGACGGATGAGTCGAGCGAACGATCCGCATTAAAACTGTCGTCCGGCTCTATCGTAACATCCTTGTCATACTTTTTTGCAATCATCTTCAGTAGATCATATTTTGATATTGGTTCCGAGGAAACGTGATACACACCGCTCAATTGGCTGTTTGGCAGGACGTATTGACTGATGATGCGGGCGATTTCGACGGCGGGGAATCCAGAATAAATCGCGTGCGTATAGCCGCTGACCTTTCCCTGCTGAGAAAGAAACCACTCGACCAAGCCGAGTTTCCCCTTCAGTTCGTGACCTATGATCGACGTCCTCAAGGTAACACAGTGCGGATAACTGACCTCGCCAAGGTACTTCGATCTCCCATAGAGATCTTCCGCATCGGAAGGGTCGGTTTCGAAGTAATTTCCCTTCCGTCCGTTGAAAACACAGTCCGTGCTGATATGGATCATTCGCGCACACGACGTACTGCAGATCATCGAAATACGGTGCGGTAAAAGAGAATTGATGGTGATCGCCGAAAGAGGATCACTGGATATGGGTTGTTGCTTTATCAAGCCGATGCAGTTGATGACGACATCGGGCTGAACGCTTGCCAGCGCCCGTATGATACTGTCGATATTTTCCGCGTCGGCATGCTTACGCACCCTCGAAGAGAGTTCCCTCGGAAACCACTCCGGTATTTCTTTTAGCCGTGACGTGGCATAGACATCCAGACGATCATCCTTCATCAATTGAGACAGGAGAATATGCCCCAGCAGGCCCGTGCAGCCCAGTATCAGCACTTTTTGTCGCATAGTGAATCCTTTCCTTTGCCTTCCGCAACCAGCTCGTTGATCATTCCCTCAAAGCGACTCAGCTGGGTTTCTCTTTCGAAGTGGGTCTCATAATAAGTCCGACCTCTCGCTCCCATTTCCGCACGCTCTGATTCAGACAGACGATACAACGTGAGAACCGCGTCAGACAAATTCCCGGGGTGACCGGCGGCGCTCGCGACACCTGCACCGGACTCCGTGACAATGCGCGCACCTTCGCCGTCCAGCGCGGCGATAATCGGCTTGCCGCATGCCAGATAGGACTGAACCTTCGCCGGTATCGTCAATGCGAATATCTCGTCCTTGCGAAGCGAAACAAGCATGGCATCGGCGACCGCAAAATATTTCGGCATCGATTCAATCGAATGCCGGCCCATGATGTGGACGCATTCCGTCAGGCGCCGCCGCTCGACCTCTTGCATGACCCAATCGGATTTGCATCCGTCGCCGAAGATGACCCAATGGATGTCCGTATAGTGCCTCAGCATCTCGGCGCAATCAAGGATGCTGTCAAAGCCTTGAGCAGCGCCAATATTACCGGCATACATGATGCGAAAACCCGCGGGCATTTTCAGCTGATCCGCCGCGTCATCATTCGGCGCCATCGGCTGATACAGCGTCTCCGCGCTGTTCGGGAAATAGCTGATTTTCGATTCGGGTACGCCCTTGCCTCTGATCGAGTCCACAAAGGCCCTCGATTGAATGAGGATCCTGTCGCAGTTGCCATAGATGAAGCGCACCATCTTTTCGACCGCGCCAAGCAACATTTGTGACCTGACTGATCCGGTCGCCGAAAGGCTTTCCGGCCACAGATCCTGAACCCACAAAAGAACCGGGGTGTTGTTCAGCTTCCTGAGCAAGACTGCAGGCAATGCCATTGTAATTGGCGACATCCCATAAACAACGATGAGATCATACTGACCGTTGCACTTGAACGGCGCCATAAGACACGAAGCAATTGAAAATGATAGATAATTCAGTGCGCGCTGCACCATGCTTCGGCCGCGAGGGATGATCGGTATCCTTATGATCTTGACACCTCGATAGGTTTTTTCCTTTCGTGTAAAAACGCCATACCCCTCGTAGAATTGCCCGTTCGGGTAATTCGGAATACCTGTCAAGACAGCCACCCTGTGGCCCCTTTCGACCAGGCCGGCCGCAAAATCATTGATGCGAAAGTTCTCAGGCCAGAAATATTGCGAGACGATCAGAATATTCATGTAATCTCAACGATAGATTCAACAATAGATTCGACACAAGACAGAATGCTCTCAAAGATGAGCTAATTTTGCTTTGTGGCAAGAACCGCAATACTGCCCCCATACTTGCGCACGCCCGGAATAATGGAACTCACCGCATCATCAAAAAGATTGATCCACCATGCTGTCCGCAGCCCGCATCTGATGCCCAACTTATCAAGGAGGAGCAACGCATAACGAGTAATGGCGCCATGATGCACTATCCTGACATTAGTCGTTACGAGTCGAAGCGGCTCAATACGCGAGCTCGTCATCGGTTGACAACAAGCATCCTCTCTCTTGCCAAATATTTTTATTCCAATTGAATATACTGGAGTCTTCCATGGATCCACCGCGCTGAGCTTTCCGCCTGCTCTCAGAACACGTATGCACTCAGGAAAAGCCAATGATGTTACCGTGTGATGTAGGCATCCACCAGAGTATACTGCATCAAACATGTCAGATGAAAAAGGAAGCTCTTCCGCGATACCAACAACACACGTCAATGAGGATACAACCCCTGCTTCTCGTGCAAGCGCCTGAGCACATATGACTTCCCCAATCATAGGAGTCACGAGCCACGACTCCTTCGCGCCTGCAAGAAGAAACTTGACCGCATGAATTCCCATGCCACCAATTTGTAAAACACGTTTACCGTTCACAGGTGAGATGTGTGTGTAAGCATCCCACTGAGCTGAACAGTCATAAATTGCATCCAAATATATTTCCCTTGAAGCTGGAAATGATTTTCGCTCATCATTGGAGGCGGTAATAATCGGAAGGATAGCCCTATATGCCGCTGAAGATGTAATATCATAAGAACACTTCAGCGCACATTCATTATAATACGACATTTCCTCATAGGATTCAATATATCGTTGATCATCGACCAGAGACATTTGGTTTACCGACATGCACTCTCGGGCAATCAGAATCGGAATACCTTGTACAATAGGATATGCGCACTTTCGATCTTCTCGCAACAACACTTCGTCGATATCCCAAGTGCCTTGCAAACATTTAACTCCACGAATCCTCGTACCAACCACGGACTCGCCTTCATCCATTGTACATCGAGCGAGCATGAGCTTCGTTATCGGGCATACAATCATATATACATTGACCCTATTCAGTTGCTTCTACACATTCCGAGCTCAATTGACAGCGCTCAATATTCTTTCATATACCGCTAAATACTTATTTACAATATTCTCCCATTTATAATTCTCGACAACATATTTTTGTATCTTACCTTTCATCATATGAAGTTTATCTTGACTACTCAGCACGCCCAGTATTCCACGCGATATTTCGGAAGCACTGGCGTCAACGACTGACGCCCCTCCGCTCAACGCGAGTTCATGAAACCCGCATTGATTTGTCAGGACAACTGGCGTACCAACCACGCCCGCTTCGAGAGCAACAATCGACATTGCTTCTTGCCTTGATGGCACTACCAATAGATCAGCAGCCTGATATGCTAGATATTTCTCCTCAGGGCCAACATAACCAATGAATCGAATAAGCTTCTCCGCTCCCTGCCTCGCCACACTTCGTTTTAAATCGTACAACATACCTCCATCCGGACCCGCCAACACGAGGTGATAAGGGCTAATTTTGTCCTTAACATCAACAAATGCCTGTATTAACAGATCCGGGCCTTTTATGTGGTTTATGCGGCCCATAAATAAGATGAAGGGATTCTCCGCAAGACCATATTTACGACGAAAGGCAACGTCATCGCGTCTAGCGATGGCTTTACAATCGATCGCATTTGGTATTATGGTGACCAGTTCACGTAGGATTCCATATTCTTCATATTCGTTCCTTTCAGCATCAGTTATCGCAATCCACGCGGATGCATTCCGAATGATCTTATGGCCCACAATCATATTATAAATTCGTTTTAATATTTTTGACCTACCGTAAATTGGCAAGGCGCCAGCTGCGTTAATCACATACGGCTTTCGCAGTGTGCGCGCCATTCGATACACAAACGCATTGAGTAGACTCCAGTGGCCCATGATATGCACAATATCAGAAGCATTTACTACTGCTTGAACTACCGAAGCGCTGATTCTCGGCACAAAGTACCGTGCATTGAGGCATGGCAATGCAATAATTCTCAGACCATTCTCCTTTTCATCAGTGAATCCTTCCCGCCCCACACTCATTGTCAATATTCGACAATCTACACCAGCCCGCGCCAAATGAATACCCAATTGGGAGGTACGCTCTGCAGTTCCTCCGCCAGTTTCAGCGTCAAGAGACATATTGACACAGAGAACATTCATCTCGTCCCCTCTACGACTCGTTCTACGGCTCCCCGCAGGCCACACTCGTAGCGAAAGCCGGTCGCAAGCAGCTTATCCGATGAGAATCGTACAAGGCCGGAATTAGCATTCCCTCCCAACATTCTCCTCATAATACGCGGTATCAAAGCAGGAATATGAACCCGCGCATAATTTAGGTGCCGACGATTTTCTTCAGTCATAGACCTTGCCATTTCATAGACCTGCGCATATGTATTCATTCTGTCATAATCACACGACACATAATAGCACTGTGGCGAACCAGAAAAATGATTTATCAAGTAGCATGCCGCAGCCGCCACATCATCGGCATGCACAATATGAGTGCACTCTGACGATTTTATGATACACTTGATGCGGTCAATGAATGAATCACTGATCATGGCCGCCAGAATTCCCGGCCTTTCTATAGATATAACATTTGTGGGGCGAAGTATTACCACTTCGCACATATTCATCTCATCAAGAACACATTTTTCTGCCGCATATTTGCTGCGTTCATACATATTTTGAGGATTGCACTCGGTGTTTTCATCAACCGTCAGTACATTTGTTCGCCCCACGACGCCGGCGCTGCTCAAATGACAAAAGAACTTAATTCCGGATTTCTTTGCTAAGCGCAACAACCGTTCCGTCCCGACAACATTTACATCCCACATCTTTGATTCATTATGCAGTTCTGCCGCACAATGAAATAACAAATGCGCAGTTGAGATAAAACGCTCAAGAACATCCTCGTTCTCCAAGCCTCCTGTGAAAAGTTCGACGCGTGAATCGCAATACTTGCCTTGCCGGCTCAAAACCCTGACTTTATATCCATTCGACAAAAGGCGCTGCACTATCCTCCGTCCGATCATTCCCGACGCCCCTGTTACACAAGCAATTATTTTACTGCGATCCGTTTCCATATAAAAATGACTATTTCATACCAGCAGACTTTATAAGATCAAAGATAAGATAATGATCGGTTGTAACGATAGAATTATATTTATCATTCAAATATCGCCAAAAAGATTCATGGGACTTTGTGTTTTGAACACCGCTTCCATATATTGTATCTATGGCCACATATGTTGTCGCGCCGCGGGCACGCTGACGTTCCAATTCAGCAATTGCTTTTTCATCCGACTCGACTCCAAATTCCCACGTTGTCCGCTTCGAATAATAAGAGATCGGACCACCCGTTATCGCGCCGGGCTGATTTAGAAGAACGATAGCATTAGAAGGTGTTCGCCCCTGAACTATTTTGGATACTTCCAAGGCATAAGGCATGCGCAACGAAGTATCATACATGTATGAAAAATATTTTACGTAACCTATTCCGTAAGCTGCCACTATCAAAACAACCGCTAAAACTACCAAAACAACCATCAATTTACCTTTGACCATTTTGCCTATAGCAACGCGACTATCCAAAATTCTTTTCAGCGCAAAGCCGAATAATATCGCCGCCGGAGGAAGCAAATGAAGCTGATAGTATGGATGACCGCGATTGGCACCGGCGAAAACAATGAAAAAAGCAAGTATCGCTCCCAGCCAAGCATACAATATCTTTCGTTGATCTCCATGAGGAATAAAAAAGCATCCCGCCACCATTCCGATAAAACCAAGCGGCGTAAGCAGCGACATATTCCAACCGCCCATTTTCAGATAGAATCCGACGTCGGTTAAGTGATACAGGATACTTCCACGCCCCAAAAGAACCGTCCACCAAAGCTCTTTATGGGTGATGGGCATATCTGGATTATTGAAATTGATATAATTCGCATGAAGCATCCAGAGAAGGACGGGAGTCATCGTCAAAACGATACACAGCCAAAAATCGAAGCGGCAAAACATTTTCCATTTGTTTTTTAAAAACCACGCCGTCATAACTGGAACAAATATAATTGCAGCGGTAGGTTTTACAAGAAATGCAAGCGCTGCAGACGTAACTGCAAACACATAGATCGTCCATTTTCCATCTTCAAGCCACCTTAGAAATAGATATACTGCGGACACCTCAAAAAACATCATGGAAGGTTCTACCATGAAAGCCCTGCTGACATAGATATTCGTTGGCGAGAGCATGTAAAGGCCTAGTGCAGCCAGTGCCGCTGCCGTCGGGAGAAACCGGCGGGCAAGAGCATACATAGCAAACATCGATCCCGCCGAAAACGCCACATTTATCAAACGGCCTATTATTTCCTGCACTCCGAAAACGTAATACATCTGAGCGGTCATACTGTGCATGAGCGGAAATTCGAGGCCGATGCATCCTTTTATATGATCAAAGCGCGTGCAAAGAATATTCATGCCGTCGTAAAATAGATTTCGGGCAATCATCGCAGTATGCGCCTGTTTTATCTGAAGGGCATCAACGAGCGGTGAGGTAATCCCATAAAGGCGCAGGAGAACACCCAACAACACAATTCCCGCAACAACAGCCCACATATTGCGGGAGTGACTATTTGCCCTCGAAATCGGCATTTTTTTATGACCGTTAAAAGTGATCATCCCTCAAGCCCCATCTTTTTATCTAATATTGTTTTTTTCAATCTGACATTGTTTTAACTCGCTCTGGATATGTGTCATACTCCTATAGACAAAACCAAGTTGAATACTGATGAGCCCAAAGAGGCCAAAGAGCATGGCAAGAGTAACTAATATCAGACCGTAGGTCACCAGATACGGCATGGGATGTATTATATAGAATTTGTTCAGTATTCCGGCAACGAGAGTTATCGCACCAAGCACTCCAGTACTTACAGCCGCCCAAATTAAAAGTTTTACAGAACCAACATGCAAGGAAACCATAATGTGAGGTATAATCGAATGCAATATACGCAGGCCGCCTCTCTTTTTACTCCTATCATCTTTCTTTTCCCAACGAATAGTGGCTGGAATCTCACCGATATCATAACCAAGGGCCTGTGCCTTCGAAACGATTTCCAAGTGAATCTCCTTGCCGTTCTCTTCAAGATAAAGACTCTTTATAGCTTCGTTGCGATAGCCTCTTGTCATGCCTGAAAGCATCGTTAAGTTCCTACCAAAGGCCCAACGCATAACCCAATTTCCGCAACGGCTTAGGACAGTGCGGTAGAAAGGGACATTCTCGAGCCCGCCTCCGGAGAGGTTGACGCTGGCGATAATCATATCCTTCTTTGAATCCTTGAGCCCATTATACAGAGCTCCGATTATTTCCGCCCCCCACGTCAAATCTGACTCGGTCGCTATAACATATTTTCCCCTGGCAGCCGCAAAGCCCTGCTTGAGAGCGTACCCCCGCCCTCGATTTTTATCATAATGAATAATACGACAGGACGGGTTGTCGTCCATAACCTCCTGTGCCTTTTTTAGTGAATCATCTCTCGAACCATCATCTACTAAAATATACTCCCATGTCACACCCAGCGCTTCGAGCGCCTTGATCACCAATTCAATGTTATTCCCGATAGAGGCAGATTCATTGTACATCGGAGTGATCAGAGATATTTCACATGCTTTACTATGATTGTGCATTGCAATGTTCCTCGCTGTAATGTTTTTCAAAAGTAACCCCCAAATATGGAATGACGCCGAATATCCTTGCCCGCTCCATCCCCAACACCCTCAAACCCGCGCGCTCCACGGCAGAGCGGAGGCCATCCCGACTGTAGAGCCTGATAAAAAAATCATCGGGAACGAGCCTCAGCCACATTGTCACTGCCACAAAAACCCTCCAAAAGGGTGAGCGTTCGGGAATGACCGCAAATGCGCCGCGACCGCTGACCTTAGCCATCTCAAGGAGCACGCGTGAGCAGTCTGGAAAATGTTCTATCACCCCTACATTGAAGGTCGTCGCGTCCGGCATTGATTTGAGGTGAGCGGACAACGAAGCAATATCGCACTGCAGTATGTCAGCATTAACCCCAAGCGCTATTGATCTCCGCTGCGCCATAACGAGAGCCCGAGGCGATCTGTCCACAAGAACGACCCGGTCGCCGCGAAACCTGGCACTCTGAAGGGAGACCTCTCCGGTACCACAGCCGGCTTCCACGAGAGTGCCTCGTTCCGTATTTTTCAGAACCAGTTCCACGAGTTTCGGAGTGACGAACCGTCGGCGGATCCAGCTCAACAGTCTGCCGATGGGCCTCCGATCCCTCTGCAGCCAGAACTGATTCCACCCCTCCGGGTCGATCCCCGATGCCGTACATGCGAACGTCTCGTTTATGAATTCAGGCGCCGTGGATGGCCTCCCATTCCGGACGAATAACGTCACGACCGTACCGATAAAGGCCGGCACTACAAGATCGAGCAAGGCGACCATGGCAAAACCGCTCATCGCTACAGCAGCAGATATGCCCTGCGGTTCGAGAAGGAGAACTGCAATCGTTTCCCTGATGCCGAAGCCACCGACTGTCACGGGAAGCGTATTTCCGATAAGAACCAGTGGATAATTGAGGACGATGGATACGGGCACGCTGTAATCCATACTGAACATGACCAGATATACCTGACAAATGAATATAAGGAAGACACAGAAGGACAGCACCGTACATCCCCACAATTTAAGCCTTCCGACAGCCTGCTCAGCCGTCGGGAGCTGATCGGCTGAAGGTTTCCCGAAAAAACGATGTGAAAGGCGAAGACACCTGATGCCGACATATGCGAAAACGCGGCGAGAGAACAGCGCTACGATGAAAATCGGCAGCAACGCCCATGCTAGAATTAATTCCAGTTTGATCAGCGCGACCGAACACAGGGTGAGAAGACAGGCAACCTCTATCATCTTCTCTACAATGAACAGCGCAAAATTCGAAGCGGCATTCCCCGTTCCCATGGCCCGCGTCGCCTCCCCCAGACGGAGCGGAGTGAAAAGGCCCCACAGCATCCCCCTCAAATAGGAGGGGAATATGTCGGCAAAACGGAGGCTCTGATCGATCTGGTGAATCAGGTAATACCATTTCAACATGCGAAACACCAAAAAGAGCGGAACTAGAAGCACCGCAACGACCAACCACTTCACGTCCATCCCGGCTATCGCGTCGAGCATTGCACGCGGCGAGACATGAAAAAAAAGTCCGGTTAGAAGCAATATGGCAACGATGATTTTAAGAGAGCGATATCTCATCATATGCGCGTCGACTCACCCTTTCGCTTATCCTGCGGGCAAACCCCTCCCCCAAGAGCACTCTTTATAATTCCAAGGCTGAATGCAGCGACGTTTTTCAGCCCCGCACCAATTCCCGCGCGTTTGAAGACATTGTACCAGATGCGGCTCGGCGTGAGGTAAAAGTACAGCAGGCCCAATGTCTGCATACGCTTGAGGTCTTTCGCTTTCATGTCGCCGACTTCAATGACCGGCGCACCATAGCGCTTGTATTGAGAATAGTCCGTCGTTAGAAGGTGCATCCCGCCCCGGCCATTTACAGCATATTCGTAGAGCTCCGTCCCCGGATAGGGACAGGCGATGTTCAGAAACACCTGTTTCATCTCCCGAACGCTGCGTATGAACTTGATCGTTCGCCAGGCGGAGGCCTTCGTTTCAAATGGATGCCCCAGCATCGCCGAACCGCGCGTCTCTATCCCAACCTTTGCGGCGATCTTGTAGGCATTCCGAATCTGTTCCAGGGTAACATTCTTCTTTATGACCTTTAGAATTTCCGGATCACCGCTTTCGATCCCGAAGCTCAGCCGAACGAGCCCGGCCGATTTCATCGCCATCATAATTTCTTCATCGATGGTGCCGGCGTGCGTCCATCCCTCCCATGTGAAGTTTAAACCCTCATCGCGAACGGCCTCACAGAAAGCCAAAGTCCGCTTCTTGTCCAGCGTCATAGTTTCATCCATTATAATCACATGATGGATGTTCAGGTCGCGGGTGATATATCTCAACTCCTCCATGACCCTCTCGAGGCTGTGCCACCTCATCGTGCGGCCGTACATCGTATGCTGGCTGCAGAAAATGCATTGAAATGGGCAGCCCCGAGATGTAAATACCGTAGCGTATCGCACAAATCCCTTGCCCGGGACACTGTGCAAATATAGCCGCGATGGAACAAGGCTTCTGTCCGGCATTGGGATGTTATCAAGGTCTTCGATAAGAGGACGGCGCGGATTTTCAACAATACGCTCTCCATCGCGATATATCACCCCGGGAATACCTTCAAACGACAGCCCCGTTTTTCTGGCGGTTACAATATCAATTATTGTAAGCTCACCCTCGCCCACAACTTGGAAGTCAAAATCGCCGCACTCCTGAAGCACCTCCCGGCCAACGATCGTCGAGTGCACTCCCCCGACGCCCAGCACTATATCCGGATAATGCCTCTTGATCAGTCCAGCAAGCGAACATGTGTTCTTGAAAACGGGTGTCGTGGCCGTCAAACCCACCAAATCGGGCTTATATTCCCCGATCAGCTCTATCAGGCGATCCGACCCCACCTGCTGGGCCTCCATGTCAATGATGCGACACTCTCCACCGGCCTCTTGTATCGATGACGCCAGATACATGAGACCCAGAGGAGGGCTTGCACAACCCAGCTTTGCCGCGGCCTTAAAATCGCCGTATATATCAAGCCATGGAGGGGCTATAAGAAGTGTTTTTATCACTTCATCCTCTCCTTCTTTTGAAGGTAGCGCCGCTTCATCACGAGCGACGCGAAGCCCCTCGCATATCCGACAACCATGGACGGTGTCATATGACGCATCATGCGCAAAAGTTGCCTCGGCCTCATATAGAATTTCTTCTGAGCCGTCGTGACATATGTGGGCAATTCTTCGACCTTCATCCCATTGAGGCCCGTATAGCCATCTACATAGTGCACGCCGGTGGAGGCTATGAAGGAGCTGAAGTCGGTATCTCCTTCGGAGGAATAATGATCGTCAAAAACCTTCGTCCCCGGATACGGAATGAGGATGGAGAATCCAGCCATGGTCAGTGGCAGAGAACAGGCAAAACATATAGTTTCATTGATCGTCTCAGGGTTGTCTCCCGGAAGGCCCAGGATAAATGCGCCGTAGGTCCTTATCCCGAGTCGATAAGCCGCCTCCACAGCCCCTCTGATCGTCTCGGTAGATACATGCTTCCCGATCGCCTTCAAAATATCATCATTCCCCGACTCAATTCCAAAAAACACGTCACACAAACCAGCATCTTTCATAATCGATAATATTTCATAATCGACTGTATCCACGCGACACATACAATGCCAATGTAAATCGGGATGATTTTGCTTCAACGCCGCACAGAATTCTTTGATGCGCCTCTTATTCAACGTAAACGTGTCATCCTTTATGAGGAGATATTCAATATTGTAGCGGCTCCTCAAATAGTCAATCTCCCCCATGATACTCTCTATACTTCGCATCCTGACCTTGGACCTGAGCTTATGGCCTGAAGCGCAAAAGACGCAGCGCCCCGGGCATCCCCTGGACGTGTAGATCTACTTGATCCCATTATAATAAAAAAAAAAAGATTGATGTTGATAGAGGGATTGATCGATCAGCTCGCGATCGGGATACGGCAGGCTGTCGAGATCCTCGATCAGGGACCTTGGACCATTGCAGACAATGTCGTCGCCCTTCCTCCAGGCCAGGCCGGCTATTTCGGGAAGCTCACCCTCTCCCTTCGTCAAATAGTTGAGCAATTCCAGAGTCGTCTGCTCACCTTCACCAAAGACGACATAATCCGCGTTGCGGATATATCGGAGGCTCTCGCTCGGCATCACGCTGGGATGCGCTCCGCCAAGGACTATAGGAACGTCCGGCGCATTCATCCTTATGGAATCCACGATCTCCTTCGCGGTACCCAGCTGTGGGGTCATGAACGATATTCCGACGAGGGCAGGTCTCGTCTCGGATACGGATTTGGCGATCTCGCTGTATGTGACTTCCTGCACGTCCGGATCGATGAACGTGACATCATATCCGTGCCTTCTCGCATAGGCCGCTATATAGCCCAACCCCATGGGGAAATAGGTCCCGGCGGCCTTCTTCATGGGGCCGTAATCATAGATATAGGGCGCCTGAATGAGAAAGAGTCGTGTGTTGGACATATCTAACGATTCAGATAAGATCGTAAAAAAGTGGTAATTCTTTCAGCTGTGTGACCGTCCCACCCCTCGGGAGGGGAGCGCTTCATCCTATTCGCGTTCAGCGAAGTTCTCACCTCATCCTCCAGGGTGCCCAAGTCACACAACCGGTTCGTGCCCTGCGTGATGGTAACCGGACGCTCCGTATTCGGCCTCAACGTCAAACAGGGAATGCCCAGATACGTCGTCTCCTCTTGCAGCCCCCCCGAATCCGTGATGACCATTCGACATCGATGCACCAGACTCATGAACGAAATATAGCCGAGCGGATCGAGCAGCTCAATGGAGGGCGCCCCCTCGAGCAATGACGCCAGGCCATATTCCCACAGCCTCTTTCTCGTCCGCGGATGCACCGGAAAGACTATCGGCAATCCCTGCGATAGTCTGCAGAGCGTTTCACACACAGTTCGGAGTCGAGCAGGATCGTCCACCGTCGATGGCCTGTGTAAAGTCACCACTCCGTATTCACCGGAAGACCATTTCAATCCTGCGTACGTCTCATCCCGCTCAATCTTCTCCTTCATCATAACGAGTGAATCGATCATGATGTTTCCGACCAGATGAACCTTCTCACTGGCAATGCCCTCGTTTTTTAGATTACGATTTGCATCCGGAGACGGCGTCCAGAGAACATCGGCGAGAGAATCCGTCACGATTCGGTTTATCTCCTCAGGCATCGATCTGTCGAACGAACGGAGCCCTGCCTCGAGATGGGCGACCCTGATCCCCAGCTTCACAGCAGCGAGCGTACACGCCATCGTAGAGTTCACATCGCCGACGACGATAACGAGGTCCGGTGAATCCTTCATCAGAAGTCGTTCGTATTCGATCATGACCATGCCGGTCTGCACGGCGTGCGTAGCGCTGCCTACGCCCAAATGCACATCTGGCTTCGGCAAATCGAGATCCATAAAGAACTCTTCCGACATATTGTGGTCATAGTGTTGCCCCGTATGAATGATGAGGGGCTTCACCCACTTCTCTGCGGACAGCGCACGATGCAGAGGGGCAATCTTCATGAAGTTGGGCCTGGCGGCGCCGATGAGATGAACTGTCCTAGTCATATGAAATTGACGATATGGTCATCGTCGGGGAGTGTGCCGCCTTCAGCTTGACGGCCTGATGAATGCGGATAGCATCCGTTTCAATTTATTGCGTATCAAGTTTCGGAAGAGGATGCGACAATATGCAGCGACGGCCTCCCGCCTTGTCAACGCGCCTCCCAAATACGCCTTCGAATAAAAGAGATATTCCTTCGCCATTCTCTGATGAGGGTCCCGATGATATTCCCGAAGGATATTATCATTGCGATCGGTGCGATATCTGGAGAGACATTTATCATAACAGCCCACCCGATCCGTCATGCGATATATTTTCAGCCACGCGAAATAATCCTCCGATGCCTTGAGGTAGGGTTCCTCATCGAAGACTGGAAGGTATTTCTCGCGCTTTCGCATCATAACCGTAAGGCACGGAATGAAGTTATGCTTGATCAAATCACCGCGGCTCCGGAGACGACCGCTTCCCAAGTGCTTCCCGCCGCTTGTCAGCGTGGGTCCGTAGCAGAACTCAAGATCGTTCTCCTTCATGTATCGCAGCTGATAGCCAAGTTTTTCGGGCATCCAGATGTCATCGGAATCCAAGAAAGCGAGGTAATCACCTCGCGACTGAAATATCGCGTGATTTCTTGGAACCGAAGGGCGGCCGGAATTTCGATCCAATCTGAAATAACGAATTCGCCTGTCGGAATCCGAAAAACTCTTGACAATGTTGCTCGTCTCATCCGTCGATCCATCATCGACGATGATCATCTCCCAAGACGAAAATGTCTGCTCGATCACGGACTCGATCGTTTTTGCAATAAATTCCTCGGAGTTATAGGCCGGCGTTATGATCGATATTTCAGGTCTGTTCATGATCATCACTTGTCTGAAAGTACTGCATCAAAATACTGTATTGTTTTTTGAAGGCCATGCCGAAGCTGCACGCTCGGCGCCCAATTGAGCTTCTCCTTTGCCAGCGATATGTCCGGCCTCCTTCGGCGAGGGTCATGCTCCGGCAAATCCTTATAGACAACGCGAGAACGAGCATTCGTAAGCTCTACGATCACATCAGCCAATTGCTTGATGGTCGTCTCCTCGGGATTTCCAAGATTGACGGGTCCGATGAAATCGTCACCCGTCTCCATCATCCTCACCAATCCGCCCAACATATCATCCACATAGCAGAAGGAGCGCGTGTGACCACCATCTCCATAGATCGTGATGTCCTCATTCTTCAAGGCCTGGACGATGAAGTTACTCACGACCCTGCCGTCATTCTCATACATGTGCGGTCCATAGGTATTGAATATTCTTACTATCTTTATATTGACCCGGTGTTGCCGCCAATAGTCCATGAAGAGCGTCTCCGCACACCGTTTCCCCTCATCGTAACACGCGCGCGGCCCCAGCGTACACACGTTACCCCAATAGCTCTCCGACTGCGGATGTTCGTTCGGGTCGCCGTAGATCTCGGACGTGGAGGCCTGCAGGATGCGGGCCTTTGTGCGCTTGGCAAGTCCCAGCATATTGATGCTGCCGTGAACAGAGACCTTCGTGGTTTGGACCGGATCATACTGATAATGAACGGGCGACGCAGGACACGCCAGATTGTAGATTTCATCCACCTCGACATGGAGAGGAAACGTGATGTCGTGCCTGAGCAATTCGAAATAAGGATTACCGATGAGATGCGCTATGTTGCGCTTGCTC
>Ga0351859_1018_pt1 | contig 40234 bp, 25 predicted proteins | sample BONcelFGM3001D11_FD_206789 | JGI IMG/M metagenome (GOLD analysis project Ga0351859, IMG submission 206789) | Enriched cells from coal bed in the Powder River Basin, Montana, United States - BONCAT cells FGM rep2 HSBNCT.FGM.300.1.D11 ... | reverse complement strand
CAAAATCTATACTGAAGCTGGTTTTAAATTTCAACCATTTTGTGAAAGAGATCTCCAGATACTCATTTGCATTTACTCTGTGAGATGTATTGAGGTGAAGACACTCCTCTGCCAGAGCTATTGGATTTCGTTTTCCGTTAAGATAACCTAAATAAGAGCCGTCCGGATAGTTTAGGGCATAAGTAGGCGGTCTTGTTAAAAGAGCAACCACCATAGACCTGTTACCCATACCGCCGGCAGAGATTCTGTCGTTAGTACTGTATGTATACGCAACATTTGTACCCACCTTTATGTATTCAGATGCGTCAAATTCAGTATTGGCACGGGTAGTAAATCTTTTGTATTTAGAGTTCCTTATAATACCCTCCTGATCCAGATATGATGTACTCAAAGAGTATCTCATCGCTTTAGTACCACCGGAGATATTTACTCCCACCTGTTTTTCATAAGCGGTATTGTACATTAGTGACTGCCAATCTCCATCTCCGCTGTTGACAGGATTAAGTGAGTCTACAACAGTGTAGTGAACCCCTGTCTCGCTGGCTAATCCCATATGAAGGTCATAGTTTCTGTAACCCTCAAGGATAAACTCCCTCCACTGTCTGGAGTTGAGAACGCTTAGTTTTCTTGTAATGTTGCTGATACCAAATGATGAGAATAGATTGATTGTAGCTTTTCCCTCTTTTCCCCTTTTTGTTGTAATCAATACGACACCATTGGCCGCCCTGGATCCGTAAATAGAGGATGATGCAGCATCTTTTAAAACCTCAATTGATTCGATATCCCCCGGGCTGAGATATGAGAGAGGATTTAATCCGTGTTCATCATCTACATTTAGTAATGAAGAGGATGTTGTCTCTATAGGAATTCCATCGACAACATAAAGCGGGCTGTTACCCGAGTTAAGTGAAGATGCTCCGCGGACACGAATCTGCATACTTGAGCCTGGTGCTCCGGAGCTCGAGATAATCTGCACACCGGCAACTCTACCCTGCATTGCTGTCAATACATCTTTTACAGGAGTAGATTCCATATCCTTACTGCTTATCGAGGCGATTGAACCGGTAAGATCCCTTTTTCTTTTTGTACCGTATCCAATAACTACCAACTCATCAAGTACGCTGGCATCATCCTGTAGGACGATATTTCCACCGGTAAGTTCTGCAGCGGGGAGCTCTCTTGTCTTATAGCCAAGGCAAGAGAAAGATATTACTTTGCTCTTATCTGCCTGAATTGAGAAGAGACCGTTGAGATCTGAAACGACCCCTCTTCTCTCTCCCATTACAGCTATGTTTACTCCCATAATAGGCGCATTATTCACATCGACTACCTTTCCCGAAACAGTAACATTTTGCGCAGAGGCAACAGTTACAAATGGCAGGCAGATAGTAAAGATAATGCTTAGACAAAAGCCGATTATCAACTTCTGTTTGTCTAAATTAAAATAATTCATTACATTAAGTCTTTGTTAGAGGTTTTTAAATTATTATTACAAATACTTCCCGAAATATATTTGTATTACAAAATAAGTTAAAATAAATTTGCATAATTTGTTTAAATGCGCAATTAAATCCTATATTTGCGTCAATGTTTTCAAACTTGTTTCAATTCATAACCTAAATGATTAAAATATTAATATTAACTGATTTTACCAGCACATACAGCAGAAGTTTATTAAGAGGGATAGTAAAATACTCTCAGGAGGTTGAGGAGTTGAGTTTTTACAGAATGCCACTTTTTTATCGCTCTGCTTATGGCGATAAATATGTAATCAGCTGGGCAAAAAAATGGAAGGCAGATGCGATAATAGGTCAGTTGCAGGACCTGAATATCTCTCTTTATTCAAAGTTGAATATACCTATAATTATACAAAATTATTACGATAGGGCAAATAATGTAATTAACCTAACCGGTGACTACATTGGAACAGGTTATCTGGCGGCAGATTTTTTTATGAAACGGGGGTTTAAGAATTTTGCATACTATGGGATTGTAGAAACAATATGGTCAAGGGAGAGGTATCAAGGTTACAAGGAGAGAGTTGAGGAGAATAGTCTCTCTTTCTACGAATATCTCGAAAACGAGAGGTCAAGAGAGAGGAGAGCTTTTAACCTGGATAATCTTGCAAAGTGGTTAAAATCACTCCCCAAGCCCATAGCAATCTTTGCTTGTGACGACCAGTATGCTCTCTATATCTCTGAAACCTGTAAGATTCACGACATCTCCATCCCTAACGAAATTTCACTTATGGGTGTAGATAACGATAATCTCTTTTGCAATATCTCAAACCCACCGCTCTCGTCAATTTTACTTGATGTTGAGTATGGGGGATATCTTGTAGCAAAAACAATCTGCCAATTGATTAAGGGAGAGATTACTCAACCGGAGGATATCTTTGTAAGAGCGATTCAGATAGTTAAGAGAGAGTCTACGGAAAAATTTACCATCAGAGATAGATATATTCTAAATGTGGTTGAGCATATTGAGCATAACTTTAAAAACACAATTTCGGTGGACTCCCTATTAAAGATAGTGCCCCTCTCAAGAAGGGTTCTTGAGAAGAGATTCCGTCAAAATACAGGGAGTTCTATCTATAACTATATACTCTCTCTTAGAGTAGAAAATATATGCCACCTATTGATAAATACCGACAGATCAATAGAATATATTGCAACCGAGAGTGGGTTCAAATCTAACCAGAATATGTCTAAGCTCTTTTTTCAGTTTAAACAGATGACTCCGTCCGAATACAGAAAAAACTATAGGAACAATAGTTAATATATTTTTATATTTGTACCTGCTACATTTGAACCTAAAAAGATTTTTAAAATAAAAGAATATGAAAAAATTATTATCAATCGCTGCTCTGCTTCTTGTATCTGCCGTAATTTTTGCCCAGGCCGGCAAAAGACCGGTAATAGGTATCTCCTCTACCTGGGGGGAGGGAACATCTACATCTGCACCACTAACTTATGTTGAGTCGGTAATAAGGGCGGGGGGGGTTCCCCTGGTTTTGCCCATAACGCTGGATCCTGCAATTATGGCTCAGATGCTGGATCGGGTAGATGGTCTCATTATGACCGGGGGTGAAGATATTGACCCTCTAAAATGGTTTGGCGAGGAGCCTGTTCCGGGAATGGGGGAGATTGTTCCTGCCAGAGATTCGTTTGATATTGCGCTCATAAGAATGGCTGTGGGCAGAGGTATGCCGGTTCTTGGTATCTGCAGAGGCCACCAGTTACTCAATGTTGCTTTTGGGGGATCTCTTTTCCAGGATATCCCGTCGCAGGTTAAGGGCTCAAGTGTTAAACACAGCCAAAAAGCTCCGCGCTATTATGGCACACACACCATCAACATCGAGAAGGGCTCTCTGCTAAATAAGCAGATAGGTCTTCAGAAGGTTGCGGTTAACTCATATCACCACCAGGCAGTTAAGGATGTGGCCCCCGGGTTTAAAGTTACTGCCCGCTCGGTGGACGGCATTGTTGAGGCAATGGAGAAGATTGGCAGCACTAAAGTCTTTAGCGTCCAGTTTCACCCCGAAGGATTCACCGCCAGCAACATAGACACCTTCCTCGGAATCTTCCAGCATCTGGTAAAAGAGGCCGGGAAAAAATAGGCTTTGGCAGTTCAATCAGTTCGCATTTTGGCAAATGAGAGTATGAGCCCCAAAACTATTGATAGAGATGCTGCGAAAATGACTTTATAGGTGTCCGGTAGCAGAAATGTGATGGTGTGGGCGGGAATCCAGAAGAGGGGGATGGTTTTCCCCACAACAAACTTGAAGAATCCGCTCCAGTCTATTACAGATATGGCTTGTGAAATGGAGATCCCTTTACCGGGGTCTCCTTTTTGGTTAACGGAATATCGGGCATCAATCCAGGTGTCGGTTATGCGGTGGGCGGCCATAAATGCCGGGGCAAAGGTGAGGTTCATAATTGCAGATATGTAGAGGGCTTTGAACAGTTTTGCCGTGAACCCGCCGTCCACGCCTCCTGTCCAGAGGAGGCCTTTGTTGATTGCGCCGGAGACGCCATCTGCATAAACGGAAAACATCATCACAATCAAGACTCCCAGCACTCCCCAGATGAGCATCTTCGGGAGCATTCCGGGAACCATCTGCCATCTCTTTAAAACGATTCTGGTGGCCAGAAATTCGCCCATTGTGGAGAGGATTGCAAATTTTATGAATCCCATAATGTAGGGGTGGGAAGATGTTGCCGAGACAAATAGATTGTGGGTGGAGGGTAGGACTAAAAATGCTGCAAATGCAGCTAATATCATCACCCAGATTACTGTTCCGTATTTTGCCATTTTGTACTATCTTTATCTGTTATGAGTGCAAAGATATGAGTAATGTTAAATTATGCATACGGGGTGAATAAATAATATTTTATAGATTTGCATCATCGTGAGAGAGAACATTTCGTTTATCAATGGGGTAAATTTAAAGAGTAAGAGCTCCTGGGAGGAGCTTTACAGCTACTTCTATGCCGCATTGTGTAACTACTCTTCCAAGATAACCAAAGACAAACACGCTTCTGAGGATATTGTCCAGAATATGTTTATTAAGCTGTGGGATTCCAGGATAGTTTTTAATGACCTCTCCGGTTTGACAGCCTATCTATACAAGGCTGTCTACTCCCGGTCGCTTAACTTTTTAAGGGATAACAAGAAGAGTTTACCTGTTGACCAGGAGGCTGTTAAAAGTGAATCATCCCTTGAGGAGAGATATATAGAGATGGCTCTGGAAGAGGAGATTATCTCGCAATTTTACAAGGCACTTGAGGAGATGTCGCCTCAGCAGAGGGAGATTATCCTTATGACGCTCAGGGGAGACAAGGTAGATGATATTTCACGTAAGCTTAATATCAGCCCCAATAGTGTCAAGACACAGAAGAAGCGGGCCTACAGCTTTTTAAGGGGCAAACTCGGGAGCAGTTTTATGATTGTGAAGCTGCTGCTATTTGCTTAGTTATTTCTGCTTGCTTATTTATTGCTGTTTGGACAGCTATTACACACCATTAACAATTAGTATGGCCTCTTTCACTTTTTCAAGTGAGCTCTCTTTGTGCAGATAGTCTCCTCCCAAAACCTCCGGCGTGAATGAGAGTGGCGGGCGGTGCAGCGAGGCAGATGGGATATTTTCCGATGCCGAGAGGTGGATTTCGGATACTCCGGTCTGCTCAATAATGGCGGCGATGTTTGTGGCGTTTACACCGGATCCCGGCATAATTATTACCCTTCCTGCGGCTTGTTGATTCATCTTTTTGAGAACCGGAATCGCTTCGGCGGCGGTTTGTGCTCCTCCCGAGGTAAGTATGCGGTCTGCTCCGAGAGAGATTATAGCTTCTAGTGCCTCGAATATATCTTTTGAAACATCAATTGCCCGGTGAAAGGTAAAGGAGAGCGACAGTGAGCGGGCAAGATGTGCCAGAGGTTTGCAAAACTCTATATCTACATTGCCGTTTTTGTCAAGTGCACCGAAAACAACTCCCGAGACACCAAGCTGCCCGCACATCTCTATATCCCTCATCATCACCTCTATCTCCCGTCTGCTGTAGAGAAAATCTCCCTGCCTCGGCCTGATAAGGACATTGATATCAATATCACTCTCTTTTTTGGCAAGTGAGATTGCACCAAACGAGGGTGTAATGCCGCCAAGTGAAAGGGCACTGCAGAGTTCAACCCGGTGAGCACCGGCTCTTCGGGCAGTAACGCAACTCTCTGCCGAGCCTGCACAAATTTCTACTTTAATGTTGTTTGATTTCATTTTAAATTTGATAAGCCTGCCGATGTTTTTAATTATCATTGAGATGTCCAAATTTAAAAAAAAAATCTAAATTTGGTAAATAATTGCAAATCTGCTTAAACCCCTGGAAAAAGATGTTGAAAAGATTGATCTTTGCTCTGCTGGCAATGTTCTTGGTAAGCGTTGTCATAAAACTGTTTATCCATCGCCCGGAGCCTCCGGTAATCTCTAACCCGGCATATTTGGAGATGGTAGAGGAGGCTTTTGAATTAAAAAAGGTATTTATTGACAACGACTCCCTCTTTTCGATCTTTGAAAAATGCAAAGGCAAACGGGAGCGTGAGGCGCTTATGTTTCTATATGCCTATATGCCAATTGGAGATATTGCAGATTACAACCCGGCTCTTTTTCTGGAGGCGGTAAGGCACTCATTTAAAATGAGAAGGGAGATGCCTTGGGGCAAGAGTATTCCGGAAGATATCTTCAGACATTTTGTTTTGCCGCTAAGGGCAAACAACGAGGCACTTGATTCGTCCAGAGTTCTGTTTTACAAAGAATTAAAGGGCAGGGTAAAAAATCTTTCCCTTTACGATGCCGTGATTGAGGTGAACAGATGGTGTCAGGAGAAGGTGGTTTACACCCCATCCGATGAGAGAACATCTTCACCCCTTGCCACAGTGAGAACTGCTTACGGGCGTTGCGGGGAGGAGTCGGTCTTTACAGTTGCCGCAATGCGCTCGGTGGGGATTCCTGCCAGGCAGGTCTATACTCCTCGCTGGGCTCATACAGACGACAACCACGCCTGGGTTGAGGTGTGGGTGAAGGGAGAGTGGCACTATCTGGGTGCCTGCGAGCCTGAGCCAAAACTTAATGTCGCCTGGTTTAGCGCAACAGCTCAGAGGGGTTTGCTGATGCACTGCAGGGTGTTCGGCTATTATTCGGGAGATGAAGATATTATCAAACGAACAGATGTTTTTACGGAGATAAATGTTACTGCAAATTATGCCCCTGTTGCAAAAGTTAAGGTGAGGGTAACCGATTCAGATGGTAATCCGGTTGAGGGGGCGGGTGTAGATTATAAAATCTACAATTATGCTGAGTTGTACAGTGCAATCTCTTCTGTGACAGGTGCAGATGGTATTTCGGAGGCGACTCTGGGCAAGGGTGATATAGTGGTTTGGGCCTATAAAGATGGAAAGTTCGGGTTCAAAAAAGTGACTCCGGGCGGGCCAGGTGCCGGGAGAGAGGTTGGGCAAAATGGTGGGCAAGGTGCCGGGACAAATGCCGGGAGAGAGGTTGGGCAAAATGGCGGGGCAAATGGCGGGAGAGATTCCGGGCCAGAAGAGGTCGTGCAGATTGTTTTGGACAGGAGAGAGGGGGAGGTATTTGCAGCCGATCTGGATATTGTCCCACCGGCAGAGGGTAAGGCTTCGGTTGATATTTCACAAGAGGAGAGAGAGGAGAACAACAGACGAATTGCCCGGGGTGACTCACTAAGGCGGGCCTATATTGCAACCTTTGCCGACAGCTCTTATGTTGCGGCTCTTGTCAAAAGACTTGAGGATAGTGGTAAAATTGTTGCAGAAAGTGGACAGAGTGTTGCAGATAGTGGCCAGAGTGTTGCCAAGAGTGATTCAGATAGTGACAAGAGTGCCAATAGTCTTGATAAAGAGAAAATCGCGCGGTTTGTATACGCTTCAAGAGGGAATTACCGGGAGATTGCAGATTTTCTGGAGTGGCTGCCGGCAGAGAGTTTCCAAACGGCGCTCAATATGCTGGAGGTTATAACAGATAAGGACCTAAGGGACACCCCATCCAAAGTACTCCGGAGCCACATTACAAATCTGCCTAAACAAATCAGCGAGCCTGAGGGCGAAATTTTCAACAAATATGTGCTCAACCCGCGGGTTGGCAAAGAGCAACTGGGTTGCTGGAGGAAATTTCTCTCGAAAGAGTTTACACAATTTATGAATGAAGAAAACTTCACAAATAATCCACAGGCAATAATCGACTTTTGCCGCAAAATAAAGCCGGCATCCAAATACAATCCGCAAAACATACCGGTAACCCCGGTGGGAGTTTACAAACTTATGGCAGCCGAAAGGGCATCTGCACAGGGGCTCTTTATTGCCATCTGCAGAACTTTTGGAATTCCTGCAAGGTTCGAGGAGGTGACAGGAAAGCTCCAGTACTACTTGGAGAGCGCCTGGGTTGAAGCAAATATTTTTGATGAAGGGGGGGAGATAATTGGTAATGTCGGTCAGATTGCCGGAGATAAGAATACATCTGCAACGGGCTCAGTAACAAATTACGGCCGGCTGATGGTAAATTACCGGGGCAAGGTGGTTGATGATCCTAAGTTTGAGAGCCATTTTACCATTGCCAGGATCGAAAATGGCGGGATAAATACACTCAATTTCAGAGGTAAAGAGGGTTTTGAGGGGACAAACACCCTTAGAGGGACATTCAAAGAGCCGGTAAAGCTGGAGGTAGGCTACTATTCACTCACCTGCGGAACCAGGATGGCAAGCGGAAAGGTCTTGAGCAGAGTCTCCTTCTTCAATGTAGAGGCGGGGAAAACCACAAATTTAGAACTCATTATGAGAGACGACCCGCAGGATTTGAGGGTAATAGGCAATCTTAACCCCGAAGCCAGATTCTTCAACAACACGGCATTCAAAGAGCAGTCAATAGTCGAGTGCACCGGAAGAGGTTTCTTTGTGCTAGTTTTCCTGAGATCAAATCACGAACCGAGCACACACGCGATAAGGGATATTCTTAAAAACTCAGACGCCTTTGGCCGCTTAGCCACATCTGCGATACTCCTCTTCAAAGAGAACAAACAGCTTGAAGATATGGCTGCCGTGCGGGATATATCGGATAACCTCCCAAAGAGCTTTGCGATGGGTGTAGATCCCGGCGGCAAGATATTGTCGGAGGTGTCTGCCTCTTTAAAACTTGGAGACAACCCCGATTTACCTTTGGTTGTAATTGCAGATACTTTCGGTAGAATTGTTTGGTACACAATGGGGTACAATATCGGAACCGGAGGTCAGACACTAAATGCTTTTGCCAGAACTCAGGGTAAAGTTCCCCACATTCTCACAGATTGAGAAAAACTTTGCCAGTGTTTGATGTAAGGCTATATCATTCAGCATATTACAAATCTAAGTTTTCCATTATTGGAAAACTGGGATTTGTATCTAATTGACAAATAGAGAGATACATCAAACACTGCCAAAGCAACATCCCACGACCCTTGGCAAGGTTCTCTCCTTTCTGAATAGCTAACACGCAGTTTGCCAGCAACATCCCACGACCCTTGGCAAGGTTGCCCTGCCATATGGCAAGGTTATCCCGCCCGTGTCACCCGTTTTGTTTTGATATGTGTTATATAACAAACACGTGTAAAAATGAGATGGGAAGAGATACAGGAGAGAGCCGCCAGGATGGTTGGGTTTCTCGTTAAAAAAGAGAGAATTGGCCTTGATGGTAGCATAGAAAAGCCGGGTAAAGAGGAGCTTTCCGGGCTTGAAAAATTTAAAGACTCGAATATAATTTACGAGAATCTCTCTCAAAGAGAGCAGTATGACTATAGGAGAGCGTTCTTAAAACTTAACAGAAGAAACGCAGTTCGCAAAGTACTCAGATACTCTGCCGCTGCAGCATCTGCCGCAATCTTCATTGGCGGGATTCTGTTTGCCGGGTACGAATATGTATGGAGCCCCTTGGCAAATGATACTTCGGTTGCAGACTACTCCAACATAAAACCTATTGAAAAGAGAGCTCGCCTTATACTTGCAGATGGTATGGAGGTAGATATTAAAGCCGTTGGTGAGGCAGTAGTGGAGCAGAACGGTAAAAAAATAGTCATTGGGGCGCAGGGGGTCAACTACGAGGTAGATTCGCAAGAGTCCGGCATAGTAACAAAAAATATATACAACTCACTTGAGATACCGAGAGGGGGAGAATATTCGTTAACTCTGGCCGATGGTACCCGGGTGTGGATGAATGCAGATTCTAAACTTAAATACCCGATCTCTTTTGTAGAGGATAGAAGAGTGGTATATCTTGAGGGAGAGGCATATTTCGAAGTCGCTAAGAGTGCATCAAAACCTTTTATAGTGAGTACTCTTTCGGGAGATATAACCGTTTTGGGTACACATTTCAATGTTAAAAGTTATTCCGATGAGAGCGCCATCTACACAACATTGGTAGAGGGCTCGGTCTCATTTAAAGGGAGTGCCGGGAAAGAGACTATACTCTCTCCGGGAGAACAACTTGCCTTCTATCCGGCAAAGGGAGTACAAGAGCTTAAACAGGTGAATGTCAATAATTATGTAGGCTGGAAAAACAATCTCTTCCAGTTTGAAGAGCTTTCGCTGGAAGATATTATGAAGACCCTTGCACGGTGGTATGATGTAACCGTTTCATATGAAAACGAGGAGCTGAAACAACTTGTCTTCTCGGGGAATCTGGACAAATACAACAACATAGAGTCCTTCCTGAAACTGTTTGAAGTGGGAGCAAAAATAGAGTTTAAGGTAGATAACAGACATATTCATATAAAGCCAAAAAGAAGAGAGAGTTAACATAAACGAAATCAAACTTTACTTAACAAAAAACTATAATTTATGAAACAAAAATTTCCCTTTAGGCGGGAATGTCCCGTTTCTCAACTAAGAGTATTGCTGTTGGCAATTGTCTCTTTCTTGATGCTCGGATCGAATGTGCTTGCTGCAGGAGTTCTTACTCAGGCGAGGCCCATTACGGTAACAATTAAAAAAACAACACTAAACAATGTTCTTAATCAGATTAAAGATCAATCTGGGGTGAAAATACTGTTTAATGTAAACAGTGTGAAAAACATTGAATGCGAAGAGATTACCTTTAAAAACACCCCTGTAGAGGAGGCCCTTAAGACTGCTCTGAAAGGAACCGGATTCGGTTACCAGGAGGTAGACGGAGTTGTTGTGATAAAAGAGGTTCCTCAACCACAGGAGCCGCAAAAGCCCGCAGATGTAAAAGGTAAGGTGATTGATGCAACCGGTCTTCCTTTACCTGCCACTGCAATTGTGATTAAAGGGACAAAAATCGGTTTTGTGACCGACGATAACGGTAACTTCTCATTCACTCTTAAAAACCCTAAGGGGGCAATTTTGGTTTTCAGTTTCCTTGGAATGAAAACCCAGGAGATCCCCTACAAAGGAGAGGCATTCCTCAATATTAAGATGGAAGATGATCCAAACCTTATTAACGAGGTTGTGGTAACAGGTATCTTCAACAGGGATATCAACACATTTACAGGATCTTCCACTACCGTTAAAGCCGATGAAATCCAGGCATTCGGTAACCGTAACATCTTAACATCACTCAGAAATATAGACCCGGCTTTCAATATTATCGAGAGCAATACCTTTGGTTCAGACCCTAACAGACTACCCGAGATTCAGATCCGCGGTAACTCTAACCTGCCAAATGTAAACCAACTGCAGGATGAGAACAGATTCGGAATGAATACCCCGCTTATTATTCTTGATGGTTTTCAGTCGACTCTCAGAAAGCTGTTAGACATAAACGAAAACGAGGTTGAGACCATCACCCTTCTCAAAGACGCATCTGCAACAGCAATTTACGGATCAAGAGGAGCAAACGGTGTTATTGTAATCACTACAAAAACACCAGAAATGGGTAAACTCAAGATACATTATAAAGGAGACGGGAACATAGAACTTCCAGATCTTTCCGGATATAGCCGTCTTAATGCACGCGAGAAGCTCGAACTGGAGAAGATGGTTGGTCTCTATGATGCAGCGCGTGCAGAAACCGATGTCTCTTTGAAAAGATACTACAATGATGTACTAAATGAGGTTAATTCCGGAGTAAATACAGACTGGATGTCAAAACCACTCCGTGCAGGAGTTGGTCAGAGACACAACATCCGCCTTGAGGGGGGAGATAAGACCTTCAGATACTCTGCATCTGCACAATTAAATAACATTCAGGGAGTAATGAAGGAGTCCAACCGTACGGTATTCAACGGAACCATCAAGCTTAGTTATACCTACAACAAGGTAAAATTCACAAATACATTAATGGTGGGTATCAGCAACAATTCTAATTCACCATATGGTTCATTCAGTGATTATGCCAGGCTTAATCCTTATTGGAGAGCTTACGATGAGAGTGGGAAGGTTTTAAAGACTCTTGGATATTATGGAAATAATGACTACAACAATTTTCACGGATTTTCTTTACCAACCAACCCCCTTTACAACGCCACTCTAAACACATTTGACAGAGGTCAGACAGCAGAGATTACAAACAATACTTCAATTGAGTGGTCCATCACAGGAGATCTTATAATGAGAGCAAGACTGGGACTGACCAAGATCAACGGCCAGACTCATAACTTTAAACCGGCAGACCATACCGCTTTTGCAAACTACTCCGAGGCAGATATGTTCCGCAAAGGAAGTTACAATTTTGGAGTATCAAACTCTTTCAGTTATGACGGAAGCTTAAATATGAGCTACTCAAAACTCTTCAAACAGGTTCACTCAATCTATGCCGGTATCGATATGAACATCAGCGAGAATCAGAACTCAATTTACGGGATTCTGGCTGAGGGGTTCCTTAACCCGAACTTCGACTTCCTCTCAATGGCACTTCAGTATGCAAAAGATGGGAAACCAACCGGAAGTGAAAGCTTTAACAGAGCAATCGGTTTTACCGGGAGTTTTAATTACACCTACGACAGCAAATATAACTTTGAATTTTCGGGAAGAACCGATGGATCTTCTCAATTCGGTTCGAACAAAAGATTTGCTCCATTCTGGTCGGCAGGTATTGGTTGGATTGCGACAAAAGAGGAGTTTCTAAAAAATGTTAAATTCATAGACAGGCTCAAGTTCCGAGCTTCATTAGGGACTAACGGTCACCAAAACTTTAGCTCATATCAGGCTCTATCTACTTATCGTTACTATACCGCAGACAGATACTACTCTTGGCTAGGCTCTTATATGCTTGGCCTAGGTAATCCGGATCTTAAGTGGCAGCAGAAGATGAACTACAACGTTGGGGTTGAAGCATCATTTTTGAAGAACAGATTGAGTGTCGTTGCAGATGTATATCTGGAAAAGGTAAATGATCTGGTATCATCGGTAGACCTCCCTGCTTCAAACGGATTTACCAGCTACATTGAGAACATAGGTACGATGGAGAACAGAGGATTTGAGTTCAAAGCAACAGCCGTAGTTGTAAAGAAGAAAGACCTCACCTGGAGCATTACAGGAGCAATTACTCATAACAAGAATACTATTGTAGAGATATCTCAGGCTCTAAAAGATGCTCAGAAATCAATTGAACTGGCAGCAGGTGCAAATCCTAACTTCCTCTACAAAGAGGGGTACTCAACAAATGCTATCTGGGTTGTTCCATCTCTGGGTATAGACCCGAGTACAGGAAAAGAGCTCTATCTCGGAAAAGATGGCAACCCTACTTTTACCTGGAGCGCTCTTGACCTACAGGCAGTAGGTATTGCAGAGCCGAAATTCTACGGAAACCTTAATACCACTCTTCGTTATAAAGCGCTATCGGTTAACCTTTCGTTCGGATACAGATTCGGAGGACAGCAGTATAACCAGACTCTCATTAATCTTGTGGAGAATGCAAACTATAAGTGGAATGTAGACAGAAGGGTCTACGACAATAGATGGCAAAAACCGGGCGATATTGCAGCGTTTAAAGGTCTGCTTGTAACCACCGCAACCAATAAATCATCCCGTTTCGTTCAGGATGAGAATACTTTCAACTGCCAGAATATAAACGTGAGATATGATATTAAGTCGAAGAGACTTCAAAATATTATGAGAATTGAGATGATATCACTTGCCGCAAATATGGCAGATATCTTCTACATATCATCTGTTAAAAGGGAGAGAGGTACAAACTATCCATTCTCAAGGCAGATATCCTTTACAGTTGGTTTAACCTTTTAATTGAATCTTAAAATGAAAAAAATATACAAATTACTCACAGTTTTATTTTTGTCATTGTCACTCACATCCTGCTTAAACGAGTGGTTAACGGTTAATCCAAAGACCGATATGACAAGAGATATCCTCTTCAGCACTGAATCGGGATTTAAAGACGCCCTTACAGGAGTCTATATTCAGCTCAAAAGCGGCAATGGATATGGAGATGCCTTAACAATGACAACAATTGAGCATCTTGTAACCTCTTGGGATGTAACATCGGCAACAACACAGCAAAGACTGAATCAATTTCTCTATACCGATGCCGGTGTTGAGTCAGCAATGAGCTCGATTTTTTCTCAGCAATATTCTGTAATTGCAAGCATAAATGCCATTCTTGACCAAATTGACAACAAGAGAGATGTTTTTGTAACAGAAAAACTTTATGAGTTAATTAAAGGTGAGGCACTTGCTTTGAGAGCTTTATGCCACCTTGATATTATCAGACTTTTTGGACCTGTCCCTACAGTTACAACTGCTGCTAATATTCTTCCTTATGTTAAAACCCTCTCAAGAGAGGCTGTCCCTCATATTAATTTTACAGCATTTAAAACAGAGTTGTTAAAGGATCTGAACGATGCCGAACAACTTCTTAAGGTTGCCGACCCGGTTCAGAACTTCTCTATCTACGACTTACGTCGTCCGGGCGCAATTTATCCATTTAATCCTTCAGATACATACTTTGCATTCAGGCATATCAGAATGAATTACTATGCCGTAAAGGCTCTAAAAGCGAGAACATATCTGTGGTTTGGAGACAATGCTAATGCATTTGCAAATGCAAAAGAGGTAATAGATGCCAAAAATCCTGATGGAACCACAAAATTCACACTTGGAACATCGGCCGATATGACTGCCGGATATCTAAACCTTCCAAGTGAGCATATCTTCAGTATTTATGAGTTCTCTTTATTAAATAAATATAACAATATGTTTGCCAACGGGACATATAAAAAGGGGAGCGCCGAGACCACCATTAAGAGCCAGTTATACGGCAATACAGGTACCGATATCCGCGAAACCTACCTTTGGGAGCTCATAACCCAGCCAAATCAGGCAAAAACCTATATAATTAAGAAATACAAAGTAAATGATGCTCCCACAAATATGACAGTAGATTACCGTCAAATACCACTTATCAGAATTGCAGAAATGTATTTGATTGCCACTGAAGCTGCTCCATCTTTAACTGAATCACAGGCCTACTGGAGTACATTCAGAATAGCCAGAAATATATCTGTAAGCACTCTGCCGCTCGATCCTGCGATGCTCAAAAATGAGGTGATGAAGGAGTACCGCAAAGAGTTCTATGCCGAGGGACAGGCGTTCTATAATTACAAAAGGATGAATTTGCCTAAAAGCAGTATTCTTTACGCCTCTACATCTGCCACCGTAGTTTTGAACTATGTTGTGCCACTCCCAAAAACTGAATTGATTAATACCAATAAATAAATCGCAGTATGAAGAATTTAAAATATATTTTAATGGCAACAGTACTCCTGCTACTCTATTCGTGCAAGGAGGAGTACTATCTGTACAATGATATCAAAAGGATTCAGTTCGGGCCCGATATCACCCGCATTTATACCCCGTCCTACAATCTGGCCGACACTTCGAAGAGTTATACATTCTTCTATGAAAACACTGCAAAACAGCAGGATACCCTCTTTTTTGACATATATGCTATAGGAGGAGTCTCAAATACCGATCGCTCATTCAAACTAGAGCAGGTTGCTATTCCGGGAGCAGAGAATGCAGTTGCAGGAAAGCATTACAAGGCTTTTAACGACGCATCTCTTACTTCGAAGTATATGATTAAGGCCGGAGCTGTTCACGCAAAGGTTCCGGTTGTAATGCTTCGTGACGCAACTCTTAAAACGACTACTGTGACTTTGAAATTTCAGATTGTGCAAAATGAGAACTTCTCTACAGGTGAACCTGCAAATCTATGGAGAAAGGCGGTATTTACAGACAGACTTAGCCAGCCAGCTGCGTGGAATGCGTCTATGACTCAATACTATTTTGGAAAGTATAGCGTAGTAAAACATAGTTTTTTTATTGAAACGACAGGTCAGAAGTGGGATAATGATTTTATTACAACAATAACGGCAAACTATGCTATGCTGAGTTACTGGAAGGGAGCTGCCAAGTTAGCGTTGATTGAATATAATGCAACACACCCGGGAAATCCACTTATCGATGAATTCGGAGAATTAGTAGTAATACCATAAAGTTAACAGAGATGAAAAATAAATATCTATACATTATATTGATTGCCGGAGTTTTGTCGTCGTGTTTCAAGGATAAAGGTAACTATGTTTACACCGAACTTGAAGAGATAACAGTAACCGGAATAGCTGCAAGTTATGATAAGATCTCACTTGTAGATAGAATTACACTTGACCCTGTTGTTACCTCAAACAAACCGGGTGCAGAGTTTAAATACTGGTGGGGAATTTATGAGACAAGTGTTCAGGGCGCTGTTCCTAAGGTAGATACCCTTGCAAGAACAAAAGCTTTAGACTATTTAGTTTCACAACCTGCAAAACTATGGGTTCTGGTATTTGGAGCTAAAAATGTCAAGACAGGATACACAAAGATTATAACATCTAACATTAATGTTATAACCCAGTTTACAAGAGGTTGGTATGTTGCCAAAACAGAGGCAGGAAAAACGGATCTTGACCTCTATCTTACACCAACAAATGCCGTTCCCGAGAGTAAGATAGAGAATGTCTATACTTTAGCAAATGGTAAAAAGCTAAACGGGAAAGCACATACTTTGCGTTTCTTTCACGATTATAAGGCTTTCACCGGAGTTAGTTTTTCAAATACACGCTCTATGTTTGTTGTGACAGATGAAGATGCTTCGGTTGTAAATATAGGTACATTTAAGGAGATAAGAGATTTCAACAGTTTGTTTTTCAATGCTCCTACTGTTAAGAAGCCGGATATCGTTAGTCTTGGGTCTGCAGCATTTTATTTTGTAAACAATGGAAGAGTACACAGCATTTATAATATGAGTGCTAATACTGGACAATTTGGTGTAAACCAGACAGTTGATGAATACAACTCTCCTTACAAATTATCAAAATATTTTCATACGACTATGTTTACTGATCCTATCTTTTTTGATGAACTATCAAGCTCTTTTTACGGTGCGGCTGGTGCCTCAGTACAATTGAACAACGTTACTACTGCTGCAACATCAAAAATGCCGGCAAGAAATAACAACAAGAAGCTTCTGTATATGGGTTATAAAACTTCATCACAGGCATTTGCGGTATTTCAGGATAAAACCAACCAAAATCTTAAAATTTTATCTACAATTACTCCGAGTGCAACCGCCATGGTTATCTTAAACGATACATTAGCTGCAAACGAGAAGTTATATAGCGCAACTATGCACACACTCTTTAATGGAGATGAGAATATGATGTATTTTGTCGTTGGCAATCAGGTTTGGTCAAGGAATCTTTCAAACAGGTTTGAGCAGCTTCAGTACACTTTACCGGCAGATGAGACTATCTCATTCATCCGCCACCTAAAGTACACTTCAGAGGCGGCATTTGCGTACAACTATGTTGCAATAGCAAGTAAAAAGGGAGATTCTTACAACATTCGTATGTTCACCAAAACATCCGGTAACCTTAACCCGATTCCTGCATTTACAATTACCGGTAAAGGTGAGGCGGGAGATGTTATGTATATCTCTCCATCGGTAAGCGGAAGTACATATCCGAACACCTTGTAGCAGCCTTAGACTTAATATGACATTAGTAATAGAAAAGACCATTAAAAATTAAAGACCACAAAAAATGAAAAAAACATTAGTTCTGATTTTTGCCCTTTTATCTCTGAATCTTGTTCTTGCACAGAGCGTGATAATCTCGGGTAAGGTTACAAGTGAGAGGAGGCCTGCCGATCTCTCTCTTGTGACAATTGTCGACGGAAATACCGCTGTTATCGCTACCGCTGTGCCATCGGCCGATGGATCGTTTGGATTTGCTTTTACGCCTGACTATGAGGGTTTCTTTATGATAGGCGGCGTCAAGGATACGGATGTTCAGTTCCCGGTTTACATTAAGGGGGGTGAAAACTTTAATGTTGTCATAAATGATAAGGCAATAGTCTATGAGGGGAAGCTCTCTGCGGAGAATAAAATTCTGGCTCAGTGGGTTGCTATGAGCGAAGTTGTCCGAAATAAATCGCACCACTGGATGAGCACTCAGAGCATCTACAAGGATTTCTTTCCGGATCTTGAGGCTTTGGCTGCAAAGGTTCCTGCATTCGTTGCCGGGATTAACACCAAGAATGCGAAGTTTAATGCTCTTATGAAGGACTATGTGAAGTTCTCTACCGAGTATTATGCAATCAACTTCTTAAGGGTTCCCAGACAATCTCATCCGGATAAAAATGAGTTGACTAACTATTACAAAACAATAGTAACTCCAAACCACTTCCCGAATGACAATGTCTTGCAGATTCCTTTGAGCAAGAGGTATATCTCTATGTATGTCTCTTTTGCTTGCAGCGATGACAGAGATACAGATAAACAGCTTCTCCATCTGGTAACAGATAAGCAAAAGGCATTACTACTCTCTTATTCTGTGCTTCCATATATCAAAAGCTATGATCTTTATCTGGATTTTGTCGGGAAGTATGGGAAGTATTTTGCAACTCCCGACCAGAAAAAACTTCTTGACGAGACCGGTGCAAAGCTCTATGAGACCAAAGCCGGTGGTGTAGCAGCCAACTTCACATACCCCGACGCAAGCGGTAAGATGATCTCTCTCTCCGATTTCAAAGGTAGAGTGGTGCTTGTAGATGTTTGGGCCACCTGGTGCGGCCCCTGCAAGCAGCAGATTCCTTTTATGAAGAAACTCGAGGAGGAGCTTCACGGGATGGATGTAGTTATCCTGAGTGTCTCGGTTGACGAGGAGAAGGATAAAGAGAAGTGGAAGCAGATGGTTATTGACGAGAAGCTTGGCGGTGTACATATTTTTGCCAGCGGATGGAGTAAAATCTGCAAAGATTATAAGATCACAGGTATCCCTCGTTTTATGCTCTTTGACAAGAATGGTAATGTAATCTCTACAGAGGCTCCAAGACCATCGGAACCTGCACTTAAGACTCTAATAATGAAGTATCTTAAATAATAAAAAGTTCTCGCTCCCTACATAAGTTCCGGCCACAGCACAAAGGTTAAGTTGTTAAATTGGGTAAGTAATTTGCAAGTGTTGTGGCCGGGATTTTTATTTTATAAAGTTTAACACTAATAATTTCTATTAAATGAAAACAAATGTTCTACTATCTGCACTACTAATAATCAACTTTATCTCTCCATTTTACAGCTTTGCAAATGGAATTTCCACTCCTGACGCAGACAAAAACAGACCTCTTATCAAGACTATAGACAGTATATCTGTAATTAGTAAAGAGCTAACACTTATTGTGGTTGGTTATGAGGGTTGCGCTCCTTGCAAAACGCTTAAAAACAGCGACTATTATAAAAATCTAACCATAGGCAAAACCTATCTGGACATCCTTAACAGCAGCGATGAAAAGCTTTTTTCACAGCTCTTCTTTATAACCGGATTTCCGACATCAATCGTAATGGATTCAGACTGGAATCTAAAAAGCATTGTTCTTGGCTACCGCAACTACGAAGCCCGTATGGATTCGGTGTTAAATCTTGGTGCAAAACTTTATGACATCCGCCTAAATAGTATTGAGAGTGATAAGGCTGTAGATATGTTTGCATACGCTCTAAAGGCTTTGCGTTGCTACTGGAGTGGAGACTATGTGCAGATGCAGAGGTTAGCTCTTAAATCGCGTGAAAACGGCGAATATTTTTTCAACAACTATCTGCTTTATGTAGCGGCAACAAAGAGGGGGGATTCCGGCGATGCGGCACTCTACAAAAACGAAATTGCAACCAAATTTTCCGACAAAATGCACCGCTCAATCTACGCCGAAATGTTCACCGAAATGCAGCTATGATGAGGGCGGCATTTCGGCTCTGAGATATTTTGCTTTTGCTCACATTATCAATGGCTTAGGTGTATTTGCGTTTTGCCCTAACTCTCTGTTTGACAGGCCAAAGGCAAAATATCTCAGAGCTGCATTTCCAATCCTGCCGCAAACTGATGTGAAAAAGGCCATAAATAGCAAAAAATCAAACAATTAATTTGGAATTTATGCAGTAATTACATAAATTTGTTAAGAGATTGAAAAGTTGAAAAACTCAGGGTAAATTTCACGAAAATTTAAGTCCCGCAAACTTAAAAACCGTTTTGAAATTTACTCAAAGATCAACCCCTGGCAAGGAATATGAACTATTAATGTAAAAACAAAACGGCCTGCAAAGATAATAAATTCTGCAAAGCAATAATCATTTATTGAACACCCGTTCATACGTTCAATTATAAACCCCGGTACCGCTTTAGTTAATTAATCATCAATTAAAACGTTGAATATTAAAACTATGTCTAAACTAATTACTCTAGTCGCTATTGTATTTACCACTCTTTTGCCGGTAGGTTTATCCGGACAGACGAAGTCTAAAGCAAGAAAGCACAACTACTCAGAATAATTAAAGGAGGAGAGAATATAGATTTAAAATTCTTATTAAAATCAAATGCCAATGAAAAAATTCAATTTATTATTAATCGTGTTAATATGCTCTATAGGAAGTGCATATGCTCAATTCCCGGGATCCGGAGCGGATTCAATTGAGGAGCTAGCAAAGAAATATCTTTTACATGATTTAAAAAGTATAGAAGGCTTAACAGAGATTCAGATCAATAAATTGGTAGAAATAGATCTGAAGATAGATAAGCAGCTCCCTTTTCTTACTGCTTATTTTCCTAACATAAAAATGAGGAGAGAAAGATTGGAAAAGGTTATGATAATGAGGGAGATGCTCTATAAAGATATTTTGACACCTAAACAGCAGGAGGAGTTTTCCAAACTTCATAAAGAATGGAAGAAGTACATGGATTCAAAAACAAAACGATGAAAAGGTTTATAACGGTGGTTGTGTATTTTTTAATAACGGTTTCCGCATATGCACAAAATCAGAATGAGGGCCGGAATTCAATCAGAATGATTCTGGTAGATAGTGTAGATAATCAGCCTGTCAATAATGCTGTAATAAAGGTCTATGTAGATGATAATCACGAATCGCCATATTACGGGATTTCAGATAGCAAAGGATATGTAGAAATTACAAGGCTCATCAAAGGTAAATACACTGCAATAATAGAACATATGAGCTATTCAACCCTGCTAATCGATATTCCTGAGAGACAAACCCGGAATATTGATCTTGGTAAAGTAGTATTAAAACAAAAGATCATTGCCATAAATGAGGTTGTTGTTAAAGCGGAGGGCCCTGTTGTCCAGAAAGGCGATACGACTGAATATAATGCCAGGTTTTTCAAACCCGCACCCAACGACTACCTTAAAGATCTGCTTAAAAAAATGCCCGGACTGGAGTTGTCAGGAGGAGAGATATATTTTAAAGGGGAAAGAGTTAGTATTCTGACAGTTGAAAACAGGCCTTTCTTTGCGTCAGATAAAACAGTAGCACTTGATAATCTGCCTGCATATACCGTAAATAAAGTTAGTGTATTCAAACGGAAGAAGCAGTTCGTAGATGGAATAGAGGATAACATTAATGCTCCTATTAAGCTGAACATCATACTTAAAGACGACATGAAAGTTGGGTGGATAGGAAATTTAACCCCCGGATACGGCACAAATGGCCGATATCTGGCCAAAGGTTTTGTCGGACGCTTTGATAAAAAAGCCACAACTGCAGTCATAGGATCTGCAAATAACACATCAAGGGATACAGGCCCGGGTACAACAAACAATATGGGAATGCCTCAGTCACCACAGAGTCCGGGAGGATATGACGGAGAGATTGAGACTATATTGGCAGGAGCCGATTATGCAAAATCAACCGCAGGGTCTGTTAACAGCACTTATGCGAATTCTACCTACCGATACTCAAATACTTTACTAGAGAAGTCTATAAAACGCGAGACAATTTTGCCTGAAGGTTTCAATACATACACATCAGATAATACATCGAAAAACAGAAGCGATGCTTTTACCTCCACTTTTTCTAAAGTCCACAAAACACAAAGGGGCACAGATAAGGCAGATCTTTATATTCAATTCAATCCTGTGATTTCTTATAACTCGACCAAGTCTGACTCCCGGATGACTTCTTCTTCTTATATGTCCGACAACGATTATAATCATACAGGGAGTGAATCATCGAATATAGGCGAAAACAGGAATCTAACCATAAATGCACCACTTTCCATAAACAGGGAAAAAAAAGCTAAAACTAAATTCTACTTATCACAAGCTAATTTATCGTTTAACATTAACAGTATAAATTCCGAAAATTACATCAAGTCCTTGACTCGCTTGCCTGATAACGAGTTGTCGCGTAAAGACCAAAAACAGGACGTAAATAATAATAGTATTAATATTAACGGCAGTCTCGCTTTCCAGTTATTGATTAAAGACCTAATATTGAATTATAACTTCAGCTACCTGACTACCACCTCCGATATCCGGACATTTAATTATGACAGCAACCTTGGCAAGTATGTTAATCAGGATGAAGGTAGTAGCGGATATATAGAAAATCAGATTATTAATAATAGTATTACTCTGCTATATTCATTACCGATGAAAAATAAACTGACTGGAAAGTTGATTATTTCTGCTGAACTAAAACCAACACTAAACCGTATTTACACAAAACAATTATCAGATCAATATTTGAGATGGGATGTTATTCCTATGATCCGCTATTTTTATAACGGGTTTAAGGCAACATATTTGGCAAAAAGCAACTATCCTTCTCTAATGCAGTTGCATAGGATCGTAAATAATAATAATCCGTTATTTATACGGACTGGAAATCCAAATCTGAGATCTGAATACATCCACAATCTGAGTGTAGGCAAGTTTGGTGGAGTGGGATCCTACGATATTCAGCTATCGTTGACACAAAATAAAATAATTGAAAAAAGTACCATTGACGAGTTTGGTATAACATACACAATGCCTGTAAACAAAGGCACGGCATTTAATGCGAGTTCCAGATTTTCTATAATGCCGGTTAAATTAACAAGAAGGATAGGATTCTCAGGGAGCCTCGGTGCTTCATATAACAGGGGTTTCGGTTATATTAATAATGAGGAGTATACATCAAACAGCCTTACTCCGAACGGAACACTGGGACTGCGGTATAATTCCACTTTTTTCGAAGCAGGAATAAGTGCAAATGCCAGATACTCCAACTCCTGGTTTTCAATAGATAAAGTCAAGGATCGCTCGACCTGGATAAACATTTTGGCAGCAAATATGAAATGGGCTTTACCTTATGGATTTAATCTGATTTCTGACTATAGCCACTTTTTTTATCGCGGCTTTAGTCACAACAACGATCCTGCAAGGATATGGAACGCAGAGCTTTGTAAATCAATATTTAATAACAGGGTTATTCTTAGTGTAAAAGGATATGATATGTTGAATCAGACAAAGAATAAGAAGATTATTTATGCAGATAGCTTTGTTCAGGAAGAGAGTTACAACACAATAGGCAGATACATTATGTTCAGCCTAAGTACCAAGTTCGGAAGATTTGGAAAGTAGAAACAAGATATCTTTATCAAGCCCCAGTATTGCCAATACTCTAAAATAATAACCTAATAAATTAAGCTATAAACAACAAAATATCAAGACAATAATTAACAAGATTGCTTGGTTTTATGAAACGATTTGCATATATTTGTTTCAGCATAAAACATTGAAAACTCAGGGTTAATTTCACGAAAATTTAAGTCCCGCAAACTTAAAAACCGTTTTGAAATTTACTCAAAGATCAACCCCTGGCAAGGAATATGAACTATTAATGTAAAAACAAAACGGCGAACAAAGTTAGCAAATTCTCGTAGCAATTATCAATTATTGCGGATTGACAAAATCATTTCCAGTTACAAATTTCAAAAACTAATATTTATGAAAAAAACACTTTCAGCAATACTTTTAAGTATTATAATCTTTGTTGCTAACAGCTCATCAACAAAAGCTCAATCTTTACCGGGATCTTGTCCTGATGGATTGGTGTGGGACCCGGATATCTTTATGTGTGTAACAGGGGATCCGGCAATTATCACCTGCGATTCGGGTTCGAGTGGGTATTGCTTCGAACTTAGATTCGATGATGAAAACAATTTGTATTGTCCTTGGGACTGTTTCTGGACAGGAAAAGCTAACGATTATTGTAATAGATTTTACGCTGTTCTGTTAAATCTCTGTATATCATTAGGTAGCGATTAGTTATGAGAAATAGACAGTACAATTTTTTAATTACACTTTTCACTGTTTTATCATCAATCTCGTGCATCGATGATGCACGAGATTTTGATAGGGGTAAAAATGTAATTGGGGTTGATTTAGATACAATTCAATTTCAACCATCAATTAATAACTTATTTGAAAAAGTGGAGATTATTCCGCTTGAGACTAGGAAAGAATCAATTATTGAGTCTGCATCAAGGCTTAAGCATCAGGTATATAATGACAAACACTATATTTTGTCTGTAAAACAAAATAAACTTTTTGTTTTTGACCGTAAGGGAAATTTTGTAAAGACTATTGACAAAATAGGAAATGGTCCCGGTGAGTACAGGATGATTTATGATTTCGAGATTTCCCGTTTCGATGGCAAACTGCATTTGATGACTCCATATGGCAGAATGTTAATATATGATAGTGAAGGGGATAAATTTATTGAGAGTTTTCATCTGCCAGACAGTATAAGAGCGGTTCATCAGTTTAAGATTTTAAATGAAGACATTTATGTATTTAACTCAGATTCAGAAAACAGTGATCTATATTTTTACTCCAAAAGAAAAAACACAATAGTGTCGAGTCTATCAGTTATGCCAAATTTTCTTACTTCGACTCCGTTTAAGTATGCAAGAACACCCTTCTATTATTACAAAGACTCCTTAAGATATTTTATGGGTTATGACGGTACCGTTTTTAATATCAATCCGCAAAACTATTCTCTTGAAAAGAGATATTTTCTTGATTTTGGCAAACGTAACTTTATGTTGGAAAACTTACCTTTAAATGAGTCTGTAATCTATTATTTTGAACATTATAAAAGCATTTCAAATAAGATAGCTACAGGTTTTGCTATTTACTTTGAAACAGATAAATATCTGATATCAAGATATAGTTATAACAACAATCACAACTATCTATTTTATAGCAAATCAAATAAAACATTAATGACTGCCTTTAAATTAAAAGAGGGTATTCAATTGAGTTTAAGTTTTTTGGAAAAGGATACTTTATATAGTTTTATACCAGTTGAATTTGCTCATCTATATGTAAATGATAAAGTTGTAAACCAGGAGAATTTCAATAGACTTCAAATGCTTAGTAGTGATTCGAATATGTTCATTATCAAATATGTATTAAAATAATGAGAGAAGATGAAAATAAGTAAATTAACTGCAACGATTTTATTAGTATTAAGCATATTAACCAGTGTTTTCGTTTGTCTGATTTATCTGAGTATAAATAAGAGTTTTAGCCCAAGTACAGATAATAAAAGCGATATCACAAAATTGATTCTCTTAACACAGGCTCATACATCTGCAGAAAATGATAATTTATACATAGATTCGGACAAAATTTTAGAGTATTGTTCCAGAAACGGGTTATCTGACTCACCCGTTTTTGTCATCAACTATTCGTTACTGAACTGTAAATCCTGTATAGATTTTGTTGTAAAGACATTAAAAGAGAAGCTCATTGACTTGGAACAACGTAAAAACATTCTTTTTGTTGCTAAGGATTTCAGGGAAGAGAGTAAAAGCAAGTACGGGAACTCTGTATTCTTAAAACCGGGAAAAGCATTGGATATTCCTGCAGATAATTGCGGAATGCCGTTTGTTTTTGTCTATTACAAGGGTCAGATTTTGCACACTTTCATTCCGGATATTGCCAACAAAAATGTATTTCTTTCATACCTCGATGTGATTTTCAAGAGGTATAATATTATCGGGCCAGAATCTTCAATAATTTGATAAATAATAATTATGACAAAAAAAATTCTTACACTAATTTTTTCGATGTTCCTTATTGTCTCGCTTACCTATTCACAAGGGATAACTAAGGAGGAGAGGCAGTTGTATGAAAAGTTGTTAAAACAAGACAGCACACTTACACCCCGGGAGCTAGAGCTAAAATACAAAGTATTTGAGCTTTATACCCAGATACATACCGATGGTAAAAAGATCTATACCAATCTAAAGGAGGAGGATTTCAAAAAGAGAGAGGTTCCACTTTTCTTTTATGTAGATTTTGTAAAAGGTCTGGAGGGGATGAATAAAATGATAAGCGAAGGCTCCGGCCTTACACCTGCCCAAGTACACGCTATGGTAAAAAGTATTAAAGAGGGATATAGCAAGATGAGTAAGAAGTAATCTATAAAAGAGTTGTAATTGATTGGTTGCTGGAAGAGATTTAGCTTGGTTTCAAACTTGTTTTTTTATATTTGATAAAAAATTGAAGTGGCGGACAATAGTTATAAATACATAGCACAAGCCATTAAGGAAGGCAATGAAAAGGTCTTTGCCGCCTTTATGGCTTCTGAATTCAATAACATTGTCCACTTTATAAATCACTTTGTTAAACACTTCGAGGTTGCAAATGATCTGGCACAAGAGACATTTATCTCACTGTGGTTTTCAAGAGAAACTATTGACCCAGATCAGAATATCCGCTCCTATATCTTTAGAATTGCTAAAAACAAATCACTTAATCAGCTGCGGGAACAATACTCCTGGTGCACAGATAGCCTGGAAAAGAGGAGTATAGACCTGTCAATAAGCACACTAAAGAGTGAACAGGTAGATGCCGGGATTATGGCACTGGAGCTGGAGGAGTTGATAGAGAGAACCTATTCACAGCTCCCAAAAACCTACAGGGAGAGTTTTATTTTAAGCAGAAAAATGGGAATGACCTATGAGGAGATAGCTGAATCAAAAGGTTTGTCAGCTAAGACAATTGAATACCATATAAGTAAAGCCCTTATATTTTTCAGGAAAAGACTCTCGGGTTATTTTAAAATATTTTAAGGGATAAAGTCAAATTTAGTGTATTGTTATTGTGTATGTAGAAATGGATAAAGAGAGAATTATAAAACATTTAAAGGGATTGTCCTCTGCACCGGAGAAAGAGGAGATGCTTAACTGGGTAAATCAAAATGAAGAGAACGCGGCATTGTTTAATTCGATAAGATCTGGTTTTGTATTTGATAATCTTCCGTACAGATTAATTGATAAACAAAGTCAATCCAGGGTGATAAGTCTGGTAAAAGGTGACTCCCCATTTAGAAGAAGGATTGTAAGAGCGGCTGCAATTCTGTTGATTCCTTTTATGATTATTGCTGTTTATGAATTTGGGGTTAAAAAAGAGAAGATATTATTGACTAATGCCGATACACCCGTGAAGGTTATTCCGGAACAGAGGCAGATAACAACCCTTTACAAGGTAAATCCGGGAGTGAAAGGCCTGATTAATCTTCCGGATGGAAGTAGAGTTTGGCTAAATAGTAACAGCACACTTGATGTCCCGGATAAGTTTGATTCACTTGCCAGAATAGTAGAACTGAACGGAGAGGGTTACTTTTACATTGAATCTAACAGTGAGTGGCCAATGTATGTAAAGACAAAGAAGGGGATTACCGTTAAAGTTACCGGAACCGAATTCAACCTTCTATCTTATGATAATGATAGGGAATTGAAATTTACATTACTTTCAGGGCAGGCCAGCCTTATAAGGGAGAGCACAAAAGAGGAAATCAGTGTAAAGGTTATGGAAGAGATTGTTATCCCCGGCAATCCAAAAGTTGCAGATAAAAGAGGAGTTGCTCGCGTAAAGCTAAATACCGGATGGAAAGACGGACTGTTGGTATTTGAAGATACACCGATGACGGATGTGATTAAGAAGATGGAGAGATGGTACGGAGTCAGCTTTACCGTGAGCGATAGGAATATCTATTCATACTGCTTTACGGCAACCTTCACCTCGGAATCAGTAACGCAGGTTCTGGAACTACTCAGAATTACTTCAAACATAGGCTATTCCATAAAAAGCAAAAATGTCACTCTACATTTTAAGTAGATTTTTTTAGGGAACATATTTTTTTTTGTGTATTAGCGTTATAACCTAACACAAAAAAGTATGAAAAAACTGAAGAGCCTATCAGCTATCAGAAGATTGTCAGGATTTTTATTCTTCCTGCTTCTTTTCCTGTCTTTTTCAGAAAATGTCAGTGCACAAAAGGTCACGATTAATTTGACCAATGTACCTCTGGTAAATGTTCTAAAAGAGATAGAAAGCAAAACTCCCTACACTTTCGTTTACACCAGCTCTTTGATTGATGTTAAGAAGAGAGTGTCAATTAGTGTTATCAATGAGGAGATTGTTCCTTTGTTAGATAAACTTCTCTCAGGTACAGAGATCTCGTACAAAATTGTAGATAAACAAATCACGCTCTCCCCCAAAGAGTTCAAGAATGAAAAGCAGAACTCCTCAGTACAACAGCAAACCGGGAGGCGTATTTCGGGACTTGTCACTGACGAAACCAAAGAGCTGCTGCCGGGCGTTTCTGTACAAAACCTCAACTCAAAAAAGAGGACATTTTCAGATTCTAAAGGTGTTTATGAAATTGATGCCAATGACGGAGATCTAATCCGGTTTTATATGATTGGTATGCTTGGGAAGGATGTTATAGTCACTAAAGGGAAAAGCGTTTACAATATAGAGATGTTGACCGATATTGTTCAGTTGGAGGATGTGTTAGTCACAGGATATCAGACTATCTCAAAAGACCGGGCAGCAGGTGCAGTAGGCATTATTAATGCCGCAGAAATTCAGAACAGACCCTCTGTTGATATTATTTCGGCAATGGACGGAATGTTCGCCGGACTTAGAGTACACGGCGACGGTGGGAGCGAGAAGCTGACAATAAGAGGTATAAGCACTATGACTATGGGGGTTTCTAATCCTTTGGTAGTTGTAGATGGATTTGCAGTAGAAGATGGACTAGAGAGCATCAATCCCAATGATGTTGAAACAATTCACATCCTCAAGGATGCCTCTGCGGCCTCTATCTGGGGTGCCAGATCATCTAACGGAGTCGTTGTAATCACTACAAAAAAAGCAAAGAAAGGGCTTCACGTAAAATTTAACTCATTTGTCTCTGTACAAGACAAAATTGATATTGAATATGCAAATCCAATCGCATCCTCAAAGGATGCCCTCAGGTGGGAAAAATACCTTTGGGATAATGACAAAACTTTCTCTTCATTTTCAATCTCCAAGGATGTTGATGGAAACAACAATCCGGCCACTCTGGGAATCACCCTTATGAATATGAGGGATCTAGGAAGAATTTCTCAAAGCGATTATAATCAACAAATAGCAAGGCTAGAACAGATTGATTATAAGGATGATGTTTATAAATATCTTTTAGAAAATGCTGTTACTCAAAACTATGATTTCTCAGTTAATGGGGCTTCCGAACGAAATCAGTATGTGTTTAATGTAAGGTACACAAAGGATCAATCTGCATTCAAGTACAGTCATAACAGTGAAATTCTCGCCAATTTCAGGAACATATACAGTATCACCCGCTGGCTTGATTTTAACTTTAGTATAATGACTAAGTTCTCCAGGAGTAACAATAGCGGAGCCTCACTATCCGATATTAAAAATATATCTCCCTATGAGAGGATAATTGACGACAACGGAGGCTATACAAAAATGGTAGGAGCCCATTACCAGGAATTTATTGATGATGTAAACGGCGTGTTCCCAAAGGACTGGAATTATAATCTGCTTCAGGAGATAAAAAGCAGGGAGTTACTTACCGACAGGAACAGTCTCAGAATGCAGACATCTTTGAATTTTAAACTGTTTAAAGGATTGACCTATGAAACCAAGTTTCAGTATGAACTATACAAAACCGAGAACAATAATTACTATAACCAAGATTCTTACTATGTAAGAGACCAGGTAAACAAATGGGTAGATTATAACCCAACAACCAGAAAAGTTTCTAAACTCTATGTGCCGCTTGGAGGTCAACTTTTAAAGGGATACAGTACTAACCGGGCATATAACTTCGGGAATCAACTCAAGTATAATCAAGCCTTTGGAAGGCACGAAGTTACAGGAGGTCTCTTTACGGAGATATCTTCAAGCGTAAATGAGTCTTACAGTGCTCCAACCATATTTGGTTACAATCCCGATATGCTTACCACCCAGACACCCGAAATTTTTTATCCGATCCATTCATACTGGGGAGCAACAAATTACACATTAAACGGTCTTAGTCCTTCACTATTTTATACAGACGAGAGATTCTTCTCAATCCTTGGTAATGCTGCCTATACACTGGATAACAAATACTCACTGACCGGCAGCTTTAGGATTGATGCTTCAAACCTGATTGTTGAAGATCCGAAATACAGGTATGCACCTTTTTGGTCGGCAGGAGTTAACTGGAAAGCAGACAGAGAGGATTTTATCAAGGAGTTGAGTTTTTTTGATAGACTAAATATAAGATTCTCTTACGGTCATACCGGTAATGTTGTTACTTCAACATCTTTTGTACCACTTGTTACATTGATGGGAGTTTACTCCCCTACGGGCGTGGAGTATGCAGTCATCAATGACTATGGTAATCCTGCTTTAACCTGGGAGAGAACAAAGAGTACAAACTTTGGTATTGACTTTGCTCTGAAAGGACCTAAGCTCTACGGAACGATAGAACTATACAATAAGCACGGAATAGACATAGTAGGTGAGATTGACTTGCCGAGGCTGACAGGAACATCGCTTCAAAAATTCAATACAGCCGAGATATTGAATAGAGGTGTCGAACTCAACCTTAACTATGAAATCTCTTCACCTTCAATTGATCTTACCTGGCTCACTAAACTCAACTTTAGTTATAATCACAGCAAGGTTTTAAGTCTCAAAAGGGTAAGTTATTCTGCTGCAAGTGTAAGAGTTCCGCATTTTGAAGAAGATAGGCCTGTGGGATCGATCTACTCATATAAATATCTGGGAATGAATGAAAGCAACATTCCATATTTACAAGGTATAGGTGAAAATACCTGGACATTCAATAATGTTGCACCCAGCACCAGCGACCACAGGGATTATATGATATACTCTGGTTCAAACCAGCCAAAAGTGTTACTGGGATGGCAGAATAGCCTTTATTTCAAAGGATTTCATCTCTCTGCCTTTTTAACCGGAGAGTTTGGACATATATTTAGAAGGCCAACCTTTAACTATCCAATACTGACAAACTCCAAGGAGAGTTCAATTCTCAACAAGGATGTTGTTCAGGTGCTGGACAACACAGCTACTAATATTCCTAAGATGCCTTTAAACACGGAGACAAACCTTCAGGCGTGGGGAACTCTGGCTCAATTCCTTAATACCACTATTGATAAAGCTTCCAGCATAAGACTGCAGGAGGTTAATCTATCCTATAATATACCTTCTTCATTAATATCAGGAACAGGATTATCTAATATCAAGCTCTACTGTCAGGTGAGCAATGTGGGACTTCTTTGGAGTGCAAGCCGTGACGGAATGGATCCCAGATACATTCTCAACTCTACCTCCAGTGCAGCAACAACAATGTTAAAGCCTCCAAGAAAGTACACTTTTGGATTGTCTTTTGAATTTTAGCTCTAAAGTCATAGATCTAATTAATAATAAATTACGACAGATATGAAAACATATATTTTTAAAAGCTTGTTAATATTGTCAATGGCTTTTTTTATAAGTTGTGATGATTTTCTCAGCGAACCACCTGAAAAGAAAAACAATCTTGAGATTAAATCTATTGAGGCGCTTGATATGCTTCTTAACCATTACAATGTACTATTTGACCGAAGTCGTGAAGTAGTACTTGCGTCAGACAGTTATGGTCTTTACAAAGGGTATTATCTTGCTCAAAAAAGCAGATTTGACAGCCAGTTACAATATATACTCTGGTTTCCGGAACTTTGTGCCCTCCAGACATACTACTGGGAGCAGCAGTTTCTTAAAATTGCTTACGCCAATACAGTACTATCTTCAATAGATGATCTTGAAGGTGCTGAGGCCGATAAAAAAAGGATTGTGGAAGATGCTCATTTTTTGAGGGCTTATGAATATTTTAATCTAACAACTCTATATTGTCTCCCATACTCCGAAGATAACAAAAGTGCGCTTGGAATGCCTCTAAAGAAAACTCTTGTTTATGATGAAGATCTTACCAGAAAGAGCCTGGAAGAGACTATGAAGTTTATTGAAGATGAGATGAAGTTAGCCCTTAATACAACGAAGGCAAGGGATGTCAATAAGCTATTCCGGCTAAGTCTGCCGGCAGTACAGGCATTTGCTGCACGCTACTATCTGTATATCCACAATTATGATAAGGCAGAGGAGTATGCAAATCTTGCTCTCACATCTCACTCCCAGATGGTAAATTATCAGACATATTTCGCTCCCACAATGCGAACCTACTCTTCCGGTGGAGGAACTTATTTTGCGCCCAACGCTGCTTCTGACTATAAATTCGGGGAGAGCTACTATGCCCGTATGCTTTACAACCATACACAGAACGCAGTTCCAAGTGAGAAACTGATGAACCTTTATGACAAGGTTAATGATTACAGATATGATGCATTCTTTGTGGAGAACTACTCTTACAACAGAGCATCTGTTCCGGGATGGAGTGCATATCAGCAGTTCGGTTCTATTGGAATTTTACAGGGTCCTACAACCGCAGAGATGTATCTTATAAGAGCTGAGTGCAGAGCAAGGAAGAATGACACTCAGGGTGCTGTTTCTGACCTGAACACTGTAAGAACAAACAGATATAAGAGTGGTACTTATGTAAACCTCACATCTGCAAACTTTACTGACAAAAAGAGCCTGGTACAGTTTATAATTGATGAAAGACACAGAGAGTTTCCTTTTACCCTTCGCTGGTACGATATCAAGAGAATCAACACCGATCCACAGAACATAGTGGATAAAATTACAATTACACGAGAGTTCTTCGCTTTTGACGGGTTGATAACTGATGTTAATATAAACAAAACTTATACTTTGGCTCCGGGTGATAAGAGATTTGCTTGGCCGTTACCGACAATTGACATAGAACTCAGTAAAGGGCAGCTGGTTCAAAATCCATATGACTAACCCGGGGGACCTTGCCAATGTTTTGCTTAATCAATTTTAAATCAACGCTATGAAGATTAAATTTAATGCTGTTTTAATAATTCTGCTGTTTGCGGGAAGCCCTGCGATTACATCGTCGAATCTTAGGAGCATAGATAATGAATTTGGAGCTGTGCCGGTTCGAAATTTGGAAATTAAAGGCTTCCCACAAGGAGCTCAGGTAGTAGCGCTTGGAAATCTCTGCGGAAATACAAAAGATGAACTGATACTTGGATGCGACTCAACTGTGTATATCTGCACAATAATTAAAGATTCTGCCCACGTGCTCTTTTCACATAGTTTTGATGAGCCTGTTCTTAAACTCCGTACAGGAGATGCAGATAATGACGGGAAAAATGATCTAGTTATAATAACCGGCTATACGAAATATACGGACTCGGATGTAAAGGTATATATTGTGAAATATTATGAAAAAGAACCGGGTGTTAGTGGGGGGAAATGGAGTGTTTCTGAGTTGTATACAAAGGCATCGGAAAGACCGCAACCACTATATCTGGAGATTGCCGATATAGACAATGATTCTAAAAATGAGATTATTGCCTCTTATTATGAATCTAAGTATATGGTTGAGACGGTTCTAATATCTCATTCATCAGGAAACTGGAGCAGCAATTTTTTTCTTACCGAAAGAATGTCTACTGCATTTGATATAGGAAAAATCAATGAGAAGAATCTGTTTCTTGTTGGAAGGGTTTATGGTGACTCTCTTGGCGACGAAGGTGATGCCTATATCCTGGATGGCAAAGTCAAAACCGGTCTTAGAGTAAGAAGAGGGGTAAAATCGGCAATCAAAATCGGGGATGGAGATAATGACGGGAAGAATGAAATTTATGTCGGAGACGGCTGGCATCAGAATTACGGTAAAATTGCACGAGGAAGGTTGGCTGTAATTAAAGATGATTTTACGTATAAACTAATAGAAGATGTTAAAGAACAGACTAATTTAGATCAGATAGAGATTGCCGACATAGACTGTGACGGGAAAAATGAAGTGCTAACCTCCGGAAACAGATTTTTCAGAATTTATCGTTATACCGGTACAGGTGATTCTGATGGACGGTGGCAGGTATTCAAAGACCCTATTTTCAATTCTGACACACTACTCAAGCCGGATCAGTTTGCAATAGGCCACATAAATGAAGATAAAATACCTGATTTGGTTTTTGCAGGAAAACTCAACAGGAGGGATAGAGGTGTCCGGATTTTTAATCTTAAAGACCTTTCTTACAGCGACAACCTGGATAAAGAGGTTGTTACAAAGGTTGTTAATCCCGATTCGCTGTTAAACAAACCCGCTCCTGAGTTGATAATGAACCGTTGGTGCAACGGCGAATTTCCCGGAATCAGAAAATCACCGGGCAAAGTTATTGTACTTGATTTCTGGGCAACCTGGTGCGTGCCTTGCAAGAGAATGTTCCCTGCTCTTAGAGAGCTTCAGGAGAAATACCGGAGTCGTGGTCTAATAATTGCCGGCGTAACAAAGGTAGATGCGACCCAGAGTATTGCCGTTATTGAGAAATATGTGAAAGAAGAGAAATTCAACTACCTGATGGGAATCTCTGAGGAGACCTTTAATGACCTGGCCTATGGTGTTGGAGCAATACCCCATATGGTGCTGATTGACAAAAAGGGAGTAGTAAGAAAATATATAGTGGGATTTCACGATGTCGAGGCCCTGGAAAAAGAGATATTAAAGCTGATTGAGGAGTAGCTATAATAAAAGCTGCAATCTAAGCGAAACACCTTCGGGTAATCACTCCCTACGGCAGGAGCAGACTTCAAGTTTGCTCCTGTTTTTTTCTATAAGAGTGCATTGCAGCTCAGAGTTACAAACTTGTTCTTATATTTGTTAAAAATCAAACAGGGTGGTCGAATTCCCGGGCAATAAGGAGTACAGGTCTGTTAATGAGCAGTATATAGAGAAGATATATGTTACTCATTACTGGAGGGCTGTCAATTATGCCAATCAGTTTTTAAGAGATAAGGAGCTTGCCAGGGAGATGGCGCAGGATGCCTTTATCAGCCTTTGGGAGAAGCGGGAGAGCCTGGATCTGAACAACAATGTTGAGTACTATCTGCTATCTACGGTAAGGAACAAGGTTTTTAACCATCTGCGACATAAGCAAAGGCGGGCTAAACATATGGGGGAGGAGCTTCCGGTGAGCGACAGGTTGAACCTGATAACTTTGAGCGACTTCTCCAGTGAAAGGCTTCTCTATTCGGAGTTATCTTCTATCCTCAGGAACACACTCAACGAAATGACACCGAGTATACGGGAGACATTTCTTCTGTGCAGGGAGGAGGAGCTCTCTTACAAAGAGATTGCAGATAAACTTGGAGTCTCGGTAAAAAGCGTAGAGTACAGAATCTCCAAGGCACTTGCAATATTGAGAGAGGCGCTGGGCGACTATCTGCCTCTGCTGTTACCGATGATTTTTTTTAGGGATTTAGGTTAGTTATGGAAAATGGTGTATGTAATTATATGGAAGAGTTAATAATAAAGTATTTGAAGGGGGAAGCATCTAAAAATGAGATGCTTGAAATAGAGGCCTGGGTTAAAGAGTCAGTCGAAAACAGAAAACTGTTTGCGAAAAAGGTTAATCTGTATGCAATATCTGCAAACTTAGAGGGTAAGGCAGATATGTGTGACCTCGATAAAATTGTGAAAGCGATAAGAAGATTAGACAGAAGGAGAAGCGTTACGAGATATTTTGCTGCTGCAGCACTTGCAATCGGCCTTATAGTGGGGGCTGCCCTTTACACCTCCTATAAAATCGGCTCCTATAAAAATGATGTGGAGTATATATTGGCACAATCCAACACCAATCTGGAGTACTCGACCCCATATGGAGTCAAGAGCAAAATATCCCTTCCCGATAATAGTGTCGTTTGGTTAAATTCAGGGAGTAGAATTAGCTTCCCGTCTAAATTTGCAGGCAATGAGAGGTTAATCTCATTCTCCGGCGAGGGGTTCTTTGATGTTGCCAAAGACTCACTGCGGCCTATGAAGATAAATACACCCGGCGGGGTTACAGTTAATGTGCTGGGAACGAAGTTTAACCTGGATACCTATGCAGAGGACAGATCAATGTCACTTCTGCTGCTAAGCGGCAGAGTTATTATCCGGATGAAAAACGGCTCTCTCATTGAGAATATAAAACCCTCCGAAAAGATTGTGATAAACAAAATCGACACAAAAGCTAAGATTAATTCTGTTAAAGACACTCTGCCTACAACCGGATGGAGGGACGGGTGGCTAATCTTTGACGATCTTACCCTCTCGGAGGTGTTTGTAAAGATGAAGAGATGGTACGGAATAACTATAAAAGTTGAGGATAATTCAATTCTTGAGAAGAGGCTCTCTGCAAAGTTCCGCGAAGAGTCTGCATCACAGGTGCTGGACCTAATGCGTAAGACTCAGCTTATTAACTATACAATCGTAGACAGCATTGCATACGTAAAAAATTATTCCTGGTAAATTCACCGCTGTATTTAGGGTGGAGATTAAATTTGGCGTATGTACTTATAGAAAACCAAATTTAATTCTATGAAAAAAGTATTATTGTTATTTTCGATGATCTTTTTCTCCCTTGTGATTTTCGCTCAAGATGTGAAGATCACAATCAAGATGGAGAACGAGCCTATAAAATCTATTCTCAATGAGATAGAGAAAAAATCTAACTACACATTTGTCTACTCCTCAACTCTTATCGACACCAAGAGGAATATCTCCCTGGTGGCAGATAACGAAAAGCTGGAGACAGTTGTTGCAAAGCTTTGTACAATTGCCGGGCTCAACTACTCATTTGAGGGTAAACGAGTTGTATTGACCCAGAAACTTACTGCCAAAGAGCCTTCAAAGTTAGAATCGAAGCAGGTTCAGATAAAAGGTAAGGTGATTGACGACGAAAACCAACCTTTGGCCGGTGCCTATGTCTTCTTTAAAAACGACATTAATGTATGCGGAATAACCAACCTTGATGGGCATTTTAGCTTCTCTGCAGATGAAAATTCTGTCAAAGGAGATGCTCTTGTTGTAAAGTATATCGGGATGAAGGGTGTTGAGATCCCTTATATTGGAACAACCGATTATATCATTAACCTCGAACAGGATACCAGGTTACTTGAAAATGTGATAGTGACAGGTTATCAAACAATTTCTAAGGAGAGGAGTGCCGGCTCGTTCTCTCTTGTAAAAGGAGAGGTTGTTCAAGATAAGGCAAATATAAGCGGAAGTCTTATACAGAGTCTTGAAGGCCAGGCTGCCGGTCTAAATGTGAACATTAAATCAAATGGCGATGAGGAATTTCTCATAAGAGGTCTTACCTCAATAAACTCAAATAAACAACCATTGATTGTTGTGGATGGAGTTGCCGTATCTCAGAGTGTTCTTAATAATATGATTAGCAATAACGATATCAGTACAGTTACCTTTTTGAAAGATGCAACTGCTGCATCTATCTGGGGTTCCAGAGCTGCAAACGGGGTTATTGTAATTACGACTAAAACAGGAAAGGATACCAACAGAAAAGTTGATGTAAGCTATAATGGCAGCTATACATATAAAGGGATGCCCGACTATAGCTATCAAAATATGATGGATCCACAAATGTTTATCAAAACAGCTAAAGAGACTTTTGATCCTGTTGCCTGGCCTTGGGATCAGATTAATAGCGGAATTCTCAACAATGAAAAACCTCAGGTTTACAGACACGAGAAAATTCTTTATGATTTTAACAGAGGGCTTATAACAGAGAGTCAAATGAATACGGAGCTTGCAAAATTGGCTGCTCTCAATAACAGAAATCAGTATGAAGACTATTTTATGCAGCCTGCATTTGGTACAACGCATAATGTGTCGCTCACAGGAGGAGGGTCGTTTTACAAGTACTATTTCTCTCTTGGGTATGAAAATACAGGGTCAAATAGTAGGAGTGCTACAAATAAGTTTATGATTAATTCCAGGCAAGAGTTTAATTTTACATCGTGGCTTAAGGTAGATTTGGGGATTAATCTTGGGATGACAACCGGAAGTAACCAGGTTATGCCTACAGGTGGTCTATCTACGATTCCATATATGATGTTTGCAGATGATAATGGGAATCCGCTTTCTCATTCCGACCTGCTCTTTATGGATAGTTTTCGTCTAACAAAACAACAGGCCGGTGATATAAATTTAGACTTTATTCCACTCAAAGATGCTGTTGGGTCATATAACAAATCATTGGTAAATAATTCACGGGTTAATGCCGGGGTGAACATCAAAATAATCAAGGGCCTAACCTTTGATGGCAGATATTATTATCAGAGTGGTAATGGTAAAAATGAGAGTTATTTTAGCAGGGATACGTGGGCTGTAAGAAACGAGACTGCCTTTTTTACTCAACCAAAGGCATCTTCAACTACTTTACCAACGTTCTATTTGCCAACTAAAGGTGGAAACTATGATGTGATTTATTCTCAAAGTACAGATTGGACAGTTAGGAATCAATTCTCTTACGAGAATATGTTCGACAACTCAAAACATCAGATTAATGCTTTGGCCGGGATAGAGTTAAGGGCAAGCAGAGATATTAGTACTATTTCCCGGTCAAAAGGATATGATCCTCAACTCCTAACATTCCAGCCCTACGATGAAAAGCTGTTGGCTGTAACGGGTATTACAAATCCACTATTAAGAAATACAACCAGCGGAAATAATAAGCTATTAACTCCATCAACCCAATTTGGAGAGACTGAGGTTAGATATTTATCAATGTACTCTAACGTAGGCTATACATTCAATAATAAATACTCGATTAATGCGAGTGTAAGGGTAGATCAGTCCAACCTTTTTGGAACAGATAAAAGTGTTCAGTTTAAGCCTATCTGGTCTACTGGTTTTGTGTGGAACCTGGCAAATGAGAATTTTATGAAGGAGCAGAATATGTTCGACAGGCTAATGCTTAGATTCAGCTACGGACTTGCCGGTAACTCTCCCGACCCTGGAAAGGGTGGCCCGTATAATGTTATAAGGGTAATTACAGTAGGTAATACTATTTTCAACAATCTTGGCTCCGGGTTTGAGATTGAATATCCGGCAAATACAAGGCTGACTTGGGAGCAGACCCGTACAATTAACTTTGGAGCCGACTTCTCAATTTTAAACAATAGAGTAAGTGGCAGCCTGGATGTTTATAATAAATATACTACAAACCTACTTGCCAATCTGGACCTTGCCTCAATTTCCGGATGGAGTACAACTTTTGCTAACACCGGCATAATGTCAAACAAAGGTGTAGAATTAACAGTTAATAGTATAAATATCAACAATAAAGATTGGAAATGGAGTACAAATTTCTCCTTCTCATACAATGCCAATAAGATTGTAAAGCTATATGACGCTAATACCTTCTTTACAATCTACAAACCAAATTATGAGGGCTTCCCAGCAAATACATTGTGGGCATACAAATTTGCCGGGCTTGACGATATGGGAGATCCACTCACATACAATGCTAATGGAGATTTGGTAAAGGTTTCAACAGCGATTGACCAGAATACCAAACTTGGTGAAAACAAAAGCATTGTTAACGCTGGAGTTATGACACCTCCTTTTTATGGTGGTCTAACCAACAATATTAAATACAAAGATTTTGAACTCTCTTTTATGTTTATTTACAACTTGGGACACAAGATGTTTAACACATCTTCTAACTTCTCGGGTAGATTGACAAGAAATATTGACAAAGATTTTGACAAACGGTGGAGGAAGATAGGTGATGATACAAATATTCCTTCCTACGCCCCGAATACTGCTCTTGAAATTAGACGTAATACCGACTTTTACTTTAGGGGGGATATAAATGTGCTTAATGCCTCATATGTCAAGTTAAGAGACCTGAGTATTGCATATTCGCTTCCTTCAAATATCTGCAACAAACTTTACACAGATAAGATAAAGGTTAGATTCCAGGTCACCAATCTGCTCACAATTGCTGCTAATAAAAAAGGGTTTGATCCTGAGGCCCATAATCTAACAAATGGTTCGAGATACAATAAATTTGGTCCTTCTTTTTCAATAGGACTTACCGTAAATTTT
>Ga0351859_1017_pt1 | contig 40660 bp, 33 predicted proteins | sample BONcelFGM3001D11_FD_206789 | JGI IMG/M metagenome (GOLD analysis project Ga0351859, IMG submission 206789) | Enriched cells from coal bed in the Powder River Basin, Montana, United States - BONCAT cells FGM rep2 HSBNCT.FGM.300.1.D11 ... | reverse complement strand
TAACATAGACGAGTTACTTGACGTTCAGGGGGCTACGTTGCTTGCTCTTATTCCGGAAGGAGCGTTTATTGCTGATAGTAAGGGAAATACTTATCTGATATGGGAAGGTGAACAAGTTTATTTAGGTTACCTTACTAAGATAGACTACCAAAACAGCAGAGTAAGTTTTATTCTTAACAAGGGTGGAATAATTGAAAAAATGGATCTTGAATTAGATCGATCAGAATTTAAAAAAGAAAACAAATGAGAAATAATATGAAAACAGTTATATACTCACTGCTTTTAGTTTTTATGTTTATCGGAAACATCTTTCCGCAGAAGTATTGGGAAAGACGACTTAAAGATTATAATAATCCCGATGAACTAGTAACAATGTCGCAAACACTCCCATTTAACGAAGCAATCGCTTTGTTAAGCAAGGTAAGCGAAAGCACAACAGGGAAAAGAATTGTATCAACAGTAACTTCAGATAATCCGATTGGTTTTGAAATCGAAAGTATGCCTTATGATAAGGCCCTGTTTATGATAGTCCAGTACAATGGATTTCTTATTGAAGAAAAAGAAGACGTAATTGTTGTAAAACGTGTGCAGGGCGAAGAAGTAAAACCTGAAGACATTTATGCTTCTGTTGATTCAAGAGAAGTTAAAATTTCTGCAGTCTTTTTTGAAGTAGATGTTGCAGAAACAAAAGAGAGAGGAATTGACTGGAAGTTTTTACTTTCACAAAATGGTTTAGATATTGGTTCAGAACTTCTTACACGAACAACCTCCCAGCAAGAGCAGCAAGCAAATCCATCGCAATTTGGTATTAGCGGTGCGGGTGATTTTAAACTTGGTGATTTTTATGGACAAGCAACGGCTATGTTCAGATTCTTTGAAACTAATGGTTTGGGAGAAATTATTGCATCACCAAATATTGTTGTTAGAGATAAAAAACAAGGCAGAATACAGGTTGGTTCAGATTTTTCCGTTAGAACAAGAGACTTTGCCGGAAATACTATTGAAAAATTTTTTCCAACAGGAACTATTATTGAAGTTACTCCCCATGTTTATAAAGAAAATGGGATTGATTATGTGCTACTTAATATACTGGTTGAACGAAGTTCCTTTATACTCAATGAGCAAACAACTGAAATCAAAAAAACAAATGCCGCCACCCAGGTTTTAGTTCTAAATGGAGAAGAAACCATTCTGGGAGGTCTTTTTGTTACAGAAGAAACCATTACAAGAAATGGAATTCCATTTCTTAAAGATTTACCTTGGTGGGTATTTGGTATAAGGTATTTAACCGGTTCTGATCAAACTATAGAAAGAAAGAAAGAGTTGGTTATTTTATTAAAAACCGAGTTGTTACCAACCTTGCAGGAAAGATTAGAAAACCCAGTTACAAATCCGCTTCAGACAGAAATTTCTAAGCAGCAAAATCGTGCTAAATATTACCAGTTGGAATCTAAAAGTTCACAATTTAACGAAGCAAGAGATAAGTAGTCCAATATGCAATCAATTCTAATTGTAGATGATGATTTAAATCTTTGTACTGTTCTTAAAGAAGAGCTTGAAGAAGTTGGTTATAATTCCAGCTTTGTGAATAGCGGTTTTGAGGCTATGGATTTTCTAAAAAACAATCAGGTTGATTTGGTTTTGCTCGATCTTAAAATGCCTGCTATGGATGGCTTTGATGTTCTAAAGGCAATCGAGCAAAATCAAATTAAAGCTAAAGTTATTGTCTTAACTGCGTATGCTGATGTTAAAAGCGCAATTGATTCCGCTAAAATGGGTGCAACTGATTTTATAAGTAAACCGTATGATTTTGATGAGCTTCTGATAACTATTACGAAAGTTCTGCAAAGAGAATGATGATAAATGAAAATAAACCACCGAATAATTCTTGTTAACCTGCTAATAGTAGCAATTGTGCTGGGTAGTGCCGCAATTGCTTTCTACTCAATAATGTACAACACCTTAACTGCCCAACAATCTAAAATTATAATTAGCTCCTCTAGAAATTTTATTTTTGCTTACCGTTCTTTTATTGATAAAATTGATGAAGAGTTTTGGACTTTAAAGAATAATAATCCTGAGTTTTTTTTTGAACGGCCATTTATTGCGGGGAACCTAAATGATTTTTTTCTTGAAGCAAGCACCGCAGATTCCAATTTAATTATTCACCATTCTGCAAAAAGCTTTATACAAATACCCAGGCAAAATTTTACAATTGATGAATTTATTCAGTTAAATCCTTATGCGATCGTAAATGTTAAAAGTATCGACCCTGATCGTATTTGTTATTTTGGTAAAATAATAAGTAATGAAGTTCTTGATGATTTTTCACAGAGAATTGGTTCAGATGTAGCATTGGTGTGGGATAATTTTACTGCTGAAGTTTCAAACTCAAACTTAAATTACCAGCATACTTTTCTTTTAAACAAAGCCTATAATAATCTTAAACAAGAAGTTGATTCAGAAATATTTGTCGGTTACAGCGAAACATCCGACATTATTGCAACTTCATATAGAACTGAAAAATTATCCAGATACGGCAACGATTTGGCTTTTGTACTTTTTAGATCACACAGCGAAGCCACTGATTTAAGAGAAACATTAAGAAATATATTAATATTAATTGGTGTGGTTGGAATTATTTTAGCTCTAATCTTAAGCTATGTTTTAACTCATAGATTAAGAGCAAGAATTTCAGATTTAAATTTAGCAACTGCGCAAACCACTGCTGGCAATTTTGATACCCGCATAAAAGTTCAAAGTAATGATGAAATCGGCAGCCTCGGTAAAGCTTTTAACTTAATGCTTGATGAGCTTAAAAAAAATCAGCGGGCAAAAAATGACTACTCTGAATTTATTACTCTTATCAATCAGAATGCCTCTTTATATGAAATATCAAATGCCGCGCTAAATAAAATTATTAATACCTGTGGATTTCTCGTTGGCGCATTATATTCTATAGATGATGATGAAGTTAGCCTTATCTGCTCCCATGGCTTAAACAATACAAAAACAAAGCACGAAAGAAATGATTTTTTCAAGAAAATTATCGAGACTAAGGAAGCGATAGAAATAACATCCGAAATTTCTTTACCCTCTGTACAAGCAGGGGCATTGGATATAAAATTAAGTTATCTTTTATTGTTACCAATAGTTTATAACCGCAAAGTAATCGCCGTCCTTGAACTTGCTTCTTTAAATACTCCAACATTAGAAGCAAAAGATTATCTCGAAAAAATTAAGGAACAGTTAGCAATTGGTTTAACAAATGCAAAAGCTGTTGTGCAGCTAGAAAATTTTGTTAATGAATTAAAACTGCTAAATGATGAATATCAAAAACAAAATATTCAAATTAAAAAACAAAATGAAACCCTTTTGGAAATGAGTAATCAGCTTAAGATTAAAGCTGAAGAATTAGCGTTCCAAAAAGAAAAGGCTGAAGATTCCACAAGATTAAAATCTCAGTTCCTAGCCAGCATGTCTCATGAACTTAGAACTCCTATGAATTCAATATTAGGACTTACCGAATTAATTCTTGATAAAGCCCAGCTAAGTGTTAAAAACAAAGAACGGCTAGAGGTAGTTTTAAAGAGTAGTAAACGACTAATGGGTTTGATTAACGATATCCTAGACCTTTCCAAAATTGAAGCTGGCAAAATGGATATTCGTGAAGAAGATTTTTTATTAGAAGAATTACTTGAAGACGTTTCTAACACGATCTCCCCACTGGCTTTAGAAAGGGGTCTAGATTTTAATTTAAAAAGAAATTGTAATACAAGGTTTATTGTTTATACAGATCGAATAAGGGTTACACAAGTACTAATTAACCTCTTAGGAAATGCAATAAAATTTACCCAAATAGGAAAGATTGAACTAACTGTTTCGTTTAATCAAGATAGGATGCTCCTCTTCTCAGTAAGTGATACTGGGATTGGAATTTCTGAGGAAAATAAAAAAATTATTTTTGAGGAGTTCAGACAAATTGATGGTACCCCTTCAAAAAAATACAGTGGAACAGGATTAGGTTTGGCTATTTCTAAAAAAATATTAGATCTTTTAGGGGGTAAGATTTGGGTAGCAAGTATTGAAGGAGAGGGTTCCGTTTTCTCTTTTATGATTCCAATAAAATACCAAAATGAAAAAAGAAAAATTTCTGTCTCAAGCGTAAATTCGGAAATATTAAGAAAGAATGCTAGAAATCCTGTTCTTGTTATTGATGATGATGCAGAAGTAAGATACACAATTGGGCAATATCTTATTTCAAATGGTTATGAGGTTATCTTTGCAGAGGACGGAGAAACTGGTGTAAAGCTTGCGCTAGAAAAACAACCATTTGCGATTACCTTGGATTTGCTTTTGCCTAAGAAAAATGGGTGGGATATTCTTAAAGAGTTAAAGGAAAACCCGGCTACTAAAGATATTCCAGTTATATTGATCTCAATCGTTGTCGATAAAAATATGGGGTATGAATTGGGTGCATTTGAGTATTTTATAAAACCAATTTCTGCTGAGAAACTTTTATCAGCATTTACAAAATTAGAAACTCTAGCAAAAAAACAAATTCAAAAAATTGTAATTGTTGATGACGACGAATTAGAATTTGAAAAATTCAAAAATGAATTTAAAAATGAAAACATAACTATTGAATACGTTAAGGACAGTGAATTTGCGTTTAACAAAATTGCTGAAGTTCAACCCGATCTTATTATTCTTGATTTAATGATGCCCAAAATTGATGGCGTTACTTTATCAAATAAATTAAAATCAAATAGTAAGACAAAACATATTCCAATAATTATTAGTACTGCAAAAGATCTAACTAAAGAAGAACATGAATCTTTAAACAACATTGTGGAAGAAATTACTTTAAAATCAGACGGACATCCGCTAGATGTTCTTAAATCAGTTAGAGACAGGATTAAAATGCTGGAAGATGATGAGATCATATTTTCAAATAAAGACGAAAAGCCTGGTGGTAATTCTATTGTAGTTACAGACCAAGAAACGTCTGATGATTTTTATGGAGAAGTTTTAATTGTTGATGATGACCCGGATACATTGTTTACTTTAAATGAATTAGTTATGGCAACAGGATGCAAAACTTATCTGGCTAAAAGTGGGTTAGAGTGTTTAAAAATTCTTGAAAACATAAAACCTGATCTGATTATGCTTGATATTATGATGCCTGAAATGGATGGCTTTCAGACCTTAAAAAATATCCGCAGCAATACTCTACTCGCGGCAATACCTATATATGCCGTTACAGCAAAAGCAATGGTTGGTGATAAAGAAATTATTTTAAAATATGGTTTTAATGATTATATACCCAAACCTGTCAACTCATCAATAATTTCAAGCAAGATAGCTCAATTATTTTCAAAAATTAAATCCAGTTAAATATGACAAAAATATTAGTTATAGATGATTTACCTGAAAATGTTTTTATGTTACAAGACCGCTTGGAACACGAAGGATTTGAGGTCCTAACGGCGTATGATGGATACACAGGCATTGATAAAGCTAAAAATGAACTACCCGATTTAATTCTACTTGATATAATGATGCCCGATATTACTGGATTAGAAGTTTGTAAAATTCTGGCTAACGAACTAACAACAAAAGATATTCCAATAATTTTAGTTACTGCAAAATCAGGTGCGGAAGATACAAAAGAAGGATTGGAAGCCGGTGCATTTGATTACATAAAAAAACCGTTTAATAGAATTGAGCTGCTTGCAAGAGTTAAATCTGCTTTAAAACTTTCTGAAGCGCACAAGCTTTTGCTCTTATCAGAAAAAAGAGACACATTTCTTGCAACAGTGGTAACCGCAAATCACAAAATAAAGCAGCCGCTTACTTTGCTTAGTCTATCCTCTGCTGCAATTAAAAGAGAGCTTAGTAAAGAAGATATTTCCAGAGATGGAATCTTAAAGAGAGTTAAGTATATCGATATTGCGATTAAGGAAATTACCGATGTACTTAATCAACTTAACGCAATAAAAGATCCTGTGTTATCTGACTATACTTCAAATATTAAAATGATAAAGGTAGATGATGTAAATGGGGAAGGAGTTTGAAATTAGATTAATTGTTTTATAGTGTTTAACATTGTATCAAATTCATATGGTTTCATAATTTTTTTGCTAACCCTAAATCGCTTCAGGTCTTCATCTTCAAAACTTATACTGCCTGTAGATAAAATAACTGGGAGTTTGAAGTTTAAACTTCTTATCTTGGAAATACACTCTAATCCATTCATAACCGGCATATTATAATCAATGATTAACAAATCAACTTTTAATTCCTCGGTTAAGACAGTGATGACTTCTTCACCTGATTTAACCTTTATCACATAGTATCCACTTGATTCAAGCATTTCGGCAAGCAGATCACTTAACATTTCTTCATCATCAGCTAACATGATTATCTTATCAGATTCTCTTTGCTTTATCGATTTTTTCGGTTCAAAAACAGGAAGGTAAACATCAAAAGTGGTTCCAATTCCTTTACGACTTGTAACATCAATGTGTCCTTTATGAGCTTTTATAATTCCATAAGAAACGTATAGCCCTAATCCCGATCCAGTATCTTTTTGCTTTGTTGAAAAATATGGATCAAAAATTTTGGATAAATTTTCTTCATCAATTCCATTTCCGGTATCACTAACCGAAAACTTAACAAACTTACCCCTATCTAACAGCGGATAATTAATTGTGTTAGTGTCATCAACCAAAAGATTTGAGGCACTTAATATTATTCTGCCCTTTCCTTCAATAGATTCTTTTGCATTTACACATAGGTTTAAAAGTATTTGGTAAATCTCTGTCCCATGACCGATTATATTGTGGAGTCCCGTGTCAACTTTTTCTTCAAGAGTGATATTAGATGGGAATGTTTGTGATACAACTTTTGCTATTTCACTTAAAAGAAAATTAGGCATCACAATTTCTTTTCGCTTGGCAGTGGGTTTCCCAAATGAAAGGAGGCCTTTGGTAAGATCTCTTGCTCTAACTGAGCAGTTTTCAATATTATCAATAAGACGACTTACATTTTCTGATTCGGATACTCGACTACGCAGCAAATGGATGCTACCAAAAATGCTGGAGAGTAAATTATTAAAATCGTGTGCCATTCCGCTGCTTAATTTTCCAATTGTTTCTAATTTTTGTGCTTGAAGCAGTCTTGATTCAAGAGCCGTATTAAGTGCTCTTGTTTCAATATTGCTAATTGTGAATGAAAGCAGAATGGAAAACTGTTCAATGTCACTAATATCTAACGAAGAAAATGCTCCTGATTTTTTCCCAACAAGAATTTTTGCATGTAGTATGTTATCAAAATAGCAAGGAGAAATACATAACGACGCACAATTAAATACTTGTGTTAATCCATATCCAATATTATTATGATGGTTTAATGCAAGAAGCGGTCTTTTATTAATATCTAACCATTTGTTAATAAACGAAGAATTATATTTGATACTCTTCTCAACCTCACCTTTATCAGAAATTATATTAGAGCTATCGCTGTATAAAAACTTTTGAACCTCTTCATCCTGATGAAAAGCAATTACTCCAAAATCACTGCTCGTTACATCTACACATCTTATTAAAATTTCTTCTGCGATATTTTCAACAGATTTTTCTTTAACCAATAAAACTAAAATGCTTTGAAGCTCATTTTGAAAAACTAAGTTTCTTCTGAGCATTTCCTTCTCTTCACTCTGTTTATAATCGGAATCTACAAGTGGAAGCATCTCAATAAAATAGGCATCTACTTCATTTTTTGATTTAGAAAAAAGAGGTGTAATTATTATGTTTTTATTCTTATCTGCCAGTGGAACAACAAAAGACTTTGCTGAAGAGGAAATTGTCTTTTCAGCCGGTGTGTTTATGTTGAAGAGGGACTTAAGTGAAGCACCTTTAATTTTTCTTGTTCCAATATCTTTTTTAAAGCTTTTATTGAACCAGAAAATTTTAAATGTTTTATCTGCTAGAGCAACGGCAGCTGTCTGTAATTCAAGAAGCTCTTTCGATTTATATTTTCTGATTAATTCATCAGACATTCAATATCTAATCTTGTTTAAGTTCGTACTTCTTGATTTTAGTGTAAAGCGTTTTGGGGCTAATACCTAATTGATTTGCCGTCACCGTCCTATCCCATCGATTTGCATCTAATACTTTAGCTATGTGCCATTTTTCAAGATCTTCCATACTTAATATTTCTGATGGAATATCTAACATAGTGCCCCTGGTTGCACTGTTTTTATATCCTGCCGAATTAGGTAAACTTAAATCTTCAGGAATTATTGTATCCCCTTCAGCAAATATTATTGCGCGTTCAATAATATGTTCCAACTCTCTAACATTTCCTGTAAAATCATATTCTTCTAAAATCTGAGCTGCTTCAATAGATAATTTTTTAGGCGATCTGATGGGGGATTTTGAGCTGAGGAAAAAATTTGCAAGTATAATTATGTCTTCTCTTCTATCCCTTAATGGAGGAATTGTAATTGTAATAACATTCAATCTGAATAGAAGATCTTTACGGAAATTTTTTGCCTCTGCCTCCTCTAAAAGATTTCTATTAGTTGCACCTATTACTCTTACATTAGAATTTAAATTTGTAACGCCGCCAATTCTTCTATACTCACCATTTTCTAAAAATCTTAATAATTTCGGTTGCAGAGTTAAACTTAGCTCACCAATTTCATCTAAAAATAATGTGCCTCCATGAGCAATTTCAACTAATCCCTGCTTTGTAAATTTAGCATCAGTAAATGCCCCTTTTTCATGACCAAATAATTCACTTTCAATAAGCTGATCTGGAAGAGAAGCGCAATTAATAACTACAAATGGTTTGTCTTTTCTTGCGGACTGCTTGTGAATGTATTCAGCAAAAAGTTCCTTACCTGTTCCGGTTTCACCCTCAACAAGAACATTGGAATCGGATTGTGCAGCTTTGTTTGCAAGATTCAGCACCCGATGTAAAGATTTACTATCACCAATAATTTTTTCGGAATGTTTCTTACTAATTTCTTTTGAGAGCAGAACAGTCGTTACAAGTAAATTTCTATGTTCAATTGCTCTATTTACAGTTAAGACTAATTCTTCAAACTCATATGGTTTGTTTATATAATCATAAGCACCATTTTTAATACACTGAATAGCTTTCTTCATATCAGATTGAGCCGAAAGAATAATAACCTGAATGTTATAGCCCGAATCTTTGATGAATTTTAAAACGTCTTCTCCCTGTACTTCACGCATATTAAGGTCAAGAAGAAGAATATCATAGTTTTTTGCTTTAACTGCCTCTATGGCATATTTGCCGTCATAAACAGCGTCAACAGTAAAACCTTCTTCTAATAATTGCTCTTTGAGCAAATAACATAGAGTTTCGTCGTCGTCGCAGACAAGAATTTTAGAGTTTTTTGAACTTTCTGCCATTTCCCACCGATAAAAAATCTGTTAGTTTGGATTAAAAATGCACATTAATTATATTTGTTGTTCAAGTTTTCGGGCGCGTAGCTCAGGGGTAGAGCATCTGCCTTTTAAGCAGAGGGTCGGTGGTTCGAGCCCACCCGCGCTCACGATAGATAAAGCCACGCTAGTGGCTTTGTTTATTTTAAACAATTTTTAAGAACTAATGTTTAATAATAACACATATTACCAAAAACAGCAAGTTTAAGTGTTTTTATGTATGTTCAATCTTCATTTAATATCGATTAAATAATATTCTTCACGGTTTATAATAGGATTAGTTTTGGGTGAGATAGTTTACAAAATATTAGTCAGGTTTATCTTAGTATTAATTACGCTATGGTTCAGTAAAGACTTTTTTGGTGAAAAATTTTTCTGGATAATAAGTGTTCTGGCCATATATTTCTTTGTTTTTCATCCGGCATATTTATCTTACACGGAATTTATTGAAGAAAATAAAAACGTAGTTACCAATAGTTTGTGTTCCTCTTGTAAACATTTTGATGAATCGGCTGTATTATGTACAAAGTATGATAAACATCCCACCGAAAATTTTATTCCTTGTGATGGAACAGCGTGGGAACCCAAATAAAACATCTCCCCATTTTTAATAATTATTTTTTATTCAGACAAATGCATTTTAATGTTAATTTAACAAATCAAATTATCTCCTTTTAGGGATAGCTGTGAATATATTATTTGGTCTGATCAAGGAGTTTATGAAAAGTTTCTACTTAAAGATTTTATACATTCTATTTTAACTTTTATTGACTCATTTTAATTTATTTGCACAAGGATTTTTACATTGATAGAGTAATAAAAAGATTCTTCTAAAACAATAACTAACTTTTTTGGATAAGACAAAAAAAAATAAAGTTGTCTCTGATCTGGCTAAACAGGGAATTCACACCACCATAATTGGGATAGTTACAAGCATAGTGCTTGCTGCAATAAAAGCAATAGCGGGAGTAATGGGTAACTCCTATGCCCTAATTGCTGATGCTATTGAATCAACTTCTGATGTGTTTACATCAATTATTGTTTTAACCGGATTAAAAATTGCACGTCGTCCCGCTGATGAAACTCATCCATACGGACATGGAAAAGCTGAACCTTTTGCTGGAATTATAGTAGCCGCTGCTTTATTTATTGCAGCAATAATTATAATTATTCAAAGCTTGCACGAAATAATTACACCGCATCATGCACCTGCACCGTTTACATTAATTGTTTTAGTCTTAGTAGTTATAACAAAAGAATTTCTTTTTAGATTTATAATAAAGGTTGGGAATTCGGTTGACAGCGTAGCGGTAAAAAATGATGCATGGCACCATAGGAGCGATGCCATTACTTCCGGAGCTGCATTTATTGGAATTGCTATTGCACTCATTGGTGGTCCTGGATATGAACAAGCAGACGATTATGCTGCCTTGTGTGCTTCGGCTATTATAATCTTTAATGCATATAAATTATTTAAACCTGCATTGTTTGAAATTATGGATGCCGCACCATCACCGGACGTAATAAAAAAAGTAATTGAAGCTTCACTTAAAGTTAATGGAGTGGTAGCAATAGATAAGTGCTTTGCAAGAAAAATGGGATTTCAATACTATATAGATATGCATGTAATTGTTGATGGAAATATTTCAGTTCACAATGGGCATGAAATATCGCATAAAGTAAAAGATAACTTAGTTGATTCTTTTCAGAATATTTCTGATGTGCTTATTCACATAGAACCAGCTACCGAAGAAAGATTAAAGCGCAAGCATATTATTGAGCAAACGCATGCTAAGTAGGAATCAAAAAATTAGTAGAGAGTGTTGGTCAATAAAGAAATTAAGTTCATTCTCCTTCATAAACAATTAATGCTATCAACTAATAATTCTCATTTGTTTTGCACCCTTGTCTCTATAATTGGCATCTTACTCACTAAGTAATTTGATATTAATAGTTTAAGTTTAATAAACCTAAAGGAGTTCATCGTGAAAGCAAATGTCGGTAGTTCAGATCGTATTATTCGTTTTGTTTTAGGAGCAGTTATTATTGCTCTTGGATTTTATTTTAAAAGTTGGTGGGGAGTTGTTGGTGTAGTTCCAATAATGACCGGGCTACTAAACTTTTGTCCTGCTTACAGTCTAATCGGTGTTTCTACAAAGAAAAAAATTGAAACTGAAAAGTTAAAAGTTTAGCATAATTAAAATAAAAAGGGTGTTAGTGCCCTTTTTATTTAACTTCTTTTGGTTCCTCTTTTTTAGATTTATTAAAAAATCCAGGGATAATCATTCCGATTAGTATTCCTATAACTAAAGTAATTATTAGTAAAAGAAGTTTGGATATTTCTACCTTCCAAAATAAAAAGTGTACAGGAATAATCTCAACATTTTGAATGCACAATATTATAAATAGTGCCAGCAAGACTATAATGCTAATATTTTTAATGTTCATTTAACTCTCCATTTACATTATTTAACCAAATTTCATATCTCGTTAACATTTAATACGAAAAAAAATGCCATATCGTTTTTGATATGGCATAAAAAAGACTATAAGAAAATTTTATTCTACGTAAGCTAACCAGTAACCGCTAATACCGAATACTTTGGAGTCTGACCACGTGCGGATTTTTACTGTAAATCCATCTCTGGAGACTGAAATAACTTCAACATTATATCTGGTATTAAAACCCTTATCTGTATCAACATGAGTAACAGAAATCATAACTTTAGGTTTTGCTTCGTATGGACTTTTAAAGTCTACTTCTATTGTAACTGTCCTTTCACCCGTATTTTTGTCTAATGTAAACCCTGGATCACTCGCAGTAGATGACCATTGACCACTCTGAGTTTGAGCAGAAGCCAATACTGAAAAAGCAACAACAAATAAAACAACTGCAAGAACTGATAACTTTCTCATTTTTCCTCCTGGAATATTGTTAATGAATTTGAACCATTTTTATTATTTAGCATAAATCTTAAATAAAATTTAATTGTTTGAAATTTTATTTCCTAATATGTTTACCAGAAGTTGCCGTAGTAGAGGACATCGTTGATATTGAATTTGATCCGACAGAGATCGATTTAACTGCAAACCTCGATTTACCACCAGAGTTAGATAAACCTTCAAACAGAATTGTGGAAGAAGAAGATCAAATTCCATTTTTTGCTGTTGCAGTTAAACCCGAAATAATCGATGGATTTGAAAGTATTCTTAAAAATGTTTATTACACTGAAATTGCGAGAAGGGCACAGATTGAAGGAAGAATAAGTATTGGTTTTGTTGTTAACAAAACAGGAGAGATTGAAGATGCAAAAGTGTTAAAGGGAATATCAGAGGATTTAGATATGATTGCTCTTAATGCTGTTAAAAGAATTAAATTTACACCTGGCTTGCAGCGAGGGAAACCAGTAAAGGTCACAATGGTAATCCCAATATTATTTAAATTAAAATAATATTTTACAGGTTAGTTTACTTTACAGACTAATCCTTTAAGATAAAGTCCTTCAGGAAAACTGGTCAACATTGTATGGTCGGGAGATTGAGTTAAATATTTTAATAAATGAACCTCTCTCCCGGCATCTGCAGCCGCATCAGCAATTATTTTGTTAAAGAGATCCGAAACAATATGACCTGAACATGAAAAGGTAAATAACACACCATTATTCTTTAAAAGTTTTAATGCTAAAAGATTAATATCCTTATATCCTCTGGCAGCTTTATCAATCTGGCTAACTGATTCTGCAAACTTTGGCGGATCAAGAATAATAATATCAAATTGTTTGTTCGTGTCTCGAAGTTTTCTTAAATATTTAAATACATCATCATGAATGTTTTCATACCTTGATGAATCAATTCCATTAAGAGAGAAGTTCCTTCCAGCAAGGGCTAATGATTCGGCAGAGCTATCTACATTAATAACCTTACTAGCACCTGCTTTAATGGCATAAACAGAAAATCCGCCAGTGTAAGAAAAACAATTAAGTATTTCTTTGTCTAAAGAAAAATCTTCTAAAAATTTCCTATTATCTCGTTGATCAAGATAGAATCCTGTTTTATGTCCAAGATTAGCATCAACTAAAAACTTATTTCCATTTTCAATAATTTCTATAAGCTCATCTGGTTCTTTACCGTAAAGATTTCCCTTGTATTGCTGCAAACCTTCTTTTTCTCTCACTCCCACATCGGAACGCTCATATATACCTGTTGGATGAAAAAGACTTGCAAGAATTTCAATCATTTCTTTTTTCCAGAACTCAGCACCTGCGGATAAAAATTGGCAAACCAAATAATCACCATACTTATCAACAACAAGTCCAGGTAAAAAATCACTTTCAGCATTAATAACTCTATAGGCATTTGTTGTTTCGTCGTTTATAATTTGTTTGCGTAATTCCGCTGCATCATTAACTTTCTTCCGAAAAAAATCCAGATCTATTTTTTCATCTGGATTGAAAGACAAAACGCGGACAGAAATTTGCGAGTGTGAGGAGTACGAACCATATCCTAAAAATTTACCATCTCCTGAAATAATCTCAACAGTTTCTCCATTTACTTTTATATCTTTTGCAGAATCAATTGCTCCGGAAAAAATCCACGGATGTTTTCTATTAAAAGATTTATCACGACCCTTTTTTAATTTTACTGACGGCATTATTTGTTTTTCAAAGACAATTACTCATTAAAATTCAAAGCTATTCTAACACCGGCGTGAATAGTTAACATATCAGTTTTAGATTTACTTGGGTGATATATAACTTGCTGACCAATTACTTGAACAGATTTTTCTTTTAAATATTCAGCTTCAGACCCGAACAAATATCTACCTTTAAGATCAAGATAAATTGCACCCATTTCCGTAATAGGATCTCCACTTAGCAAAATGGAAACGCCTCCACCTGCACCGTAACTCCAAGCCCAATCTTCAAAGTTGGTACTGCCGGCAAATTCTTCTTGATTGTTTTCATTCTTTACAGAGGTTTCAGTATATAGATACTGTCCGCCAAATAGTCCTTGAACGTATGGTCTGATGTTGCCTGTGGGTAATCCTAATTCGAATACAACATGAAAATTTACAAGATTATTTGATCTATCAACCCGAAGCGATACTTCAGGTATATTCCACATTGGTTCACTACGGCTTTCATTACCATAAGTATAGAACCCGAGATTTATTCCGATACCAAAAGGTGCGCGCGGTTTTGGAGATAGCAACATAAATTCGCCGCTTATACCGTAACCAAGATTATCAACTTGTTTTCCAAATTCACCCTGTGGAAAAGCTAACGAAAAATTAATTCCTGCTTGTTGTGCTGTTAAGTTACTTGAAAAAGAAAAAATTACAATTAGTGTTATCACTATTGCAGATAAATATTTTGTCATAATTGCTCCATTTTTTTGTATCAAAGTTAGTTAAAGTTTTTCATCGGTAAATGCTGTTTATGATAAATGGTTAAATAACTATTCAATTTTTTATCGTAAAGAATAATTTGTATGACCAGGGTTTTATAAACAATTCCAACTTACTGATATTGATTTTTTACTCTTAATTTTGCTATTACTAACAGCTAAGATAAAAAAAGGGATCAATAAAATGATCCCTAATCGATAATCGTTTTATTTGAAATTTATTTTTAAAGTTTAAATAATTTTGATCTCTCTTGTTCTAACTGGTTATCAGTCAAATCACTTATATCATCAACAGAATATTTTCTTGAAATCGAATCTTGCCTGTTTTTAAGAATAGATTGTTCAATCTTAAGTTTTTCTCTAATTTTTTGATAACGCTGAAGCACTCTTTGGCTTTTCGCAATTTCTTCCTGCAATTTCCTTTTCATTGATGCAAGCTTAACAATATTTCCACGATGTTCTTCATGTTCAACCTTAATCATACTTATTGCAGATTGAAGTTCAACGAGTTCATCCATCGAATCAGAAATTTTATGATTAAGATCTTCAACTTTTTCTTCATATACTCTAGCTTCTTTTTCAACCTTCGAGCGCTTTTCTTTAGCTTCAACAAATTTTTGATTCATATTATTGATTAGTTCCTGCAAACTTTGTTCAACAGAAATTCTCTTCTTTAAAATCAGTTCTGCCTCAAGCTTCATATCATCATTAGAGTTTTTCTTTTCAAGTATCTGTTCATCAAGTTTTAACAAATCATTTCTAAGCTGCTCTTTTTTTTCATTAAACGTTTTCAGCAATTGTTCAAACGAATCTATCTCAGCCTGCCGCATATTTAATAAACGATCGCTTTCTTCAATTGCGTTTATCTTTTCAAATAAAAGCTGATCTTTTTCTTCAATATCTTTTTCTTTTTTCTGAACGATTTGATCAATCACCGATCTCTTCTTAGTTATCTCATTCATTTCGGAATTAAATTTCTGAAACATTTTTGTAAATCTGTTTTCAAGATCTACGTTACCCTTTTCAATCTCTTCGCGGCGTTCTTCTAGAAGAGGGAGTATCTCTTTTATTTTCTCCTTATCCTTGTTCAGCTTGTCATAAGAATCCTGCTCAAGTAAAGTGCGTCTGTGTAACTCGTTCTTAAGTTCCTCAAGACGTCTTGTTTCATCAGAAAGTTCTTTATGGCGGCTTTCAATTTCCGTTACTTCAACACTAAGCTTTGCTAATCTTTTTGTTTTAATGCTTATCGATTCTTCAGTGGCAAAAAGTTCTTTCTGTTTACTTTCGATTGTCTCAAATATTTTTTGCTGGCGGGCATTTGTTTCATTCATCTCCATCAGCTTTTCAGCCATCTGAGATTCTAAAAGTTGGGATTCGTTTTCACGGGCAGCAAAACTATTTTCTATCTGGTTCAGCCGATCAACTTTTTCTTTAATCTGCTCTGCAAGTTCATCAACCTTTAATCGGGTATTTCTCTCTGCCTGATTAAGTTCTGATAGTACATTACGAATTTTATCTGCCTCAGCATTTTGCAGTTCTATTTGATTTGTTAAATCTTCTAAAGCAAGTCTTTTTTCACTTTCGCTGTTTTCAAGAGCCATAATTCTATTTGTAACACCAGCCGTCTTCTCATCTATTTCTGCACTAATTTCTTCAAGCTTAATCTTTTTCTGAATGTTTTCATCCGTAAGTTTTTCAACTTCCTTTTTTAGAATTTCGGATTTTTGTTCTTCCTCATTCAACTTGGATGATAGATTTTCTATCCTAAGCTTTATTTCCTCTTCATCTTTTTCAAGCGCAGATAATCTAATTACTTTTTCGTCAAGCTGTTCCTGATTTGTAATCAAAGAAAAAGATAGTTCATTTAACCTGCTTCTCTTCTGATCTTCCTCTTCAGATAATTGAACAATAACTGCTTTCAAAGAATCACACTTTTGTTCCCGGGAAGTTATTTCATCACTTAACTTTTCAAGCTTCTCGGAATATAATTTTTGCTGTGAATCTAATTCATTAACTTCAATTTTTTGTTTCTCTAAAGATGATGCTTCGCTTTCTAATTGCTTTGTTAGCTCCGCTAATCTGTCTCTTTTGTTATTAATTTCAATGGTAAGTTTCTCTAATTCTGCTTTTGCAGGAATAATCTCTTCAATAAATAACGATTCGGTGGCATTCAATTTTTCTGTTAACTTACTTAGCTTCGCTTTTGTTTGTTCTTCTGTCTGTGCAAGTTGTGATAAATTTTCCCTGATCAGTTCAGCTTTCTGTTCCTTTTCCTCTATTTCAATATTCAGCTCTTCTATTCTAAAAACCTTCTCCTGCTCCTCAGAATCAAGATTTTTATTTAATAAGATTTTTTCATTATGATAAGTCTCATCATTTTTTATCTGATCTGATAAATCTGCCACTATTGCTTTTTTATTTTCGATTTCATCAACTAAAACCAAAAGTTCTTTTCTTAGTCCATCTGATTTTGTTTCATGTAAATTAATATTCACAGATAATTTTTCAATCTTATCGATTCTATCCTGCTCCATTAACTCAAGTTCTCTAAATTCGATTCGTTTTTTATTTAACTGAGTCTCATTAACATTGATAAGTTCGTTTAGTTCATCTACTTTTTTAGTTCTTGATTCTAATTCTTCAGAAAGTTTACTAAGCATTTCACTTCGTTCTTGTTCCAATAACTCAAGTTCTCTATACTCGGTCCGTTTCTGATTTAATTGGGTCTCATTTTCTTTAATAAGCTGGTTTAGTTCGTCCACAGATTTAGTTTTTGAAATTTCTTCTTCAGATAATTTATCAACCCTATCTTTTCTTTCCTTTTCTAATAATTCAAGTTCTTTAACCCTGCTTTGCTTTTCATTTAATTGGCTGTTATTAACCTTAATAAGTTCGTTTAGCTCATCTACTTTTTTAGTTCTTGATATTTCTTCTTCGGATAGTCTTACAATCTCAGAATTAATTACTTCAAGCCTTAGTTCCTGCTCTTTTGCTTCACGAGATAACTCTTCAATCCAATGAATTCTTTCTTTACCAACTCTATCAAGATCCTCAAGATTCTGCTTTTTATCTTCGGTTGGATGTTCTTTGAACTTCAGCTGATCAAAAACTTTTGACAGCAATGATTTCTTTTTGTTTTCTTCTTCTTCAAGAATATCTATTCTGGATTGTAAGTTATCAACTTTTTGTTTTTGTTCATCCGCCTGTCTTACCAATTCTCGGAGTTGTTTTTTCCTATTCTCCTCCTCTTCATAAAGAGTAGAGATTTTTGATCCGAGAAACTCTGCCTGTTTTGTCTTCTCTTTAACTTCTTCATCAAGCTCTTTTAACAATGTAACAGAACTATTTTCTTTTTCCTTAAGATCAAATAATTTCTTGTTTAACTCTGTTATTTCATTTTCCTTCTCGTGAATTTCATTTAAAACTCTATGCTGTTCCTCTGTCAATTCGTTTATCTTATTTTCAACATCACTAATGTCGTTAATAGATTTTTTAAGCTTTTTGCTATTTAATGATTCAAGCTCTTTTTTCTTTTCATTTATTCTCTCATTCAGTTCATCTTCGAGCGAGTTAAGTTCATCTATCTTTTCTTCTGCAGTAAACATTTTATCTTTAAGATCATCGTACTCTTTATTCAGCGCTTCAATTTCTTTGTTTCTCTCATTAATTATCTCATCACTGGTATCAAAATTTGTATTTCCTAAGTTTTCATCATTACTTATTTGATTTTTAATTCGATCTATACGAGAGGAATAATCAAGCAGGGTATTTTGTTCTTCTAATTTTAATTGGCGTAGATTAAGAATTTCTTTATTGAATCCCTCGATATCTGCTTTATTTTGTCTTTTTTGTTCACGCAGTGATTCTATCTCGCCGGATAAAGAGAGCTTACGTTCGTTTAAATCAGAAACTTCCATTCGCATCTTTTTTAAAACATCATTTAGATTGCGAACGTTATCTTCCTTCTCTGCAATACTGTTAATTCTAAAGAGAAGTTCTTCGTTTTCTTTCTCTAATGCCCGTAGTTTTTTATTCTCAAACAAACCCATAATGGCTCCTATTAAGTATGCCTATATTATCGAAAATATTATATAATTGTGTAAAAACTCAAGATGAAATTAGGTATTGTGATGCTAAATTTCAATTAAACAAAATTTTACACCATGTAAATCTTACACACAATTTAAGTCGCTAAAAGCGGTTATAAGTTTCCTTCACGGTAACGCTTACGGAAGTTTATTTTTTCGATCTGCCGTTCAATTATTAGATCAGCAAGTTTCTGTGGAATGGATTCTTTATTCTTAGCTGAAAATAACTCTGCTAATTTTTTTTCACTTATGTCTATTCTATAAAGTGTATTGATTAAGAGATTGTAATTCTTATCCAGCATATCTTTCATTTTTTCTGTAAGATAATTTCTGAACTCTTCAAGTCTTTCATAATCATTATTTGGGACTAATGATGAATAATCATTTTTAACAAAATCTTTTGAAACAAACTTTTGTATGGAAAAGATTTCTTCTTTGTTTAATTCTTCGTTCATAATAATTATTAATGTAGGTGGAAAATCAAGTAAATATTTTGTGAAATATATTCGTCATCCAATATCGGTTTAATAATTTTATATCTTAAATCAACATCAATAGCATTACTTAATGAGTATGACGATCCCACATTCAAGGAAACCGGGAATGTAATATCCTGTTCCTTGTAATCAAGCAAATACATATAATCGACTGGGACTTCATTTACCCGTCTACTTTCAACATCTCTTGAGCCTACACCAAATCCTGAACCAAAATATAAATGTGGTGTGTTTTTACCAAATACATTTTTTATTTTTATATACGCTAAGAATTCAAACGATGTATAAGAAAATTCATGATCAATTTTTGAGTAGCCAATTAAGTCCCCCGAATAGAATGGATATCGATATTCTCTGGTATCAATAGTAAGTACGTGATTAATTGAGAATTCCAACTGATACATAACATTTTTTATCTCGCGATCAATGCGTCCTTCATAAGTTAGTCCAAAAATAAATCCTGGGTATGAATAATCTTTACCAGAAAAAAGTGGTTTGAAAAACTCTACACCTGCAACTGCGCCAAATTTTTGAGCTGATGATGAAATTGTAAAAACAAATAAGTTCAGAATTATGAAAAATATTTTCATTTTGAATATCTAAATTTTGTAATCACTTGTAAAAAGCCATAACAAGCATAAGTAAAAAACACTGCAGCAAATACATCTATAGTGTAATGTACGTGTTGCAGTATAACAGAAATCGCAACAACAATTGTGCTAATAAGAAAAATAGTTTTTATCATCTTCTTTTCAGAAACTAAAAATAAAATAAAAAGAGTTGCTGTATGCCCGGAAAAGAAAAGATCTTTTGTTAAAGTTTGCCCAGTTCCAAAGAATTCTACAAAAGGATCATTTAAAATTATCATTGTACTTGGTGGTTCTAAAGGAAGTAGAAACATTGCAACTATTCTAACTAATACCATTAAAGTATAAAGTTGTATTGCAAACATTAATTGCTTGGGATTTTTAGAAAGCGTGGTAATTGCAACAACAAGAGAAACATATATTAATGCAAACGTAAGCCAAGTTAAATCTATTGGGTTAAACAGATTTAAAATGGGATCAGGTAGAACAGCACCCTTACGCGCTTCTACATAGTTTAAGAAGTTTGTTAAAGAAGTTAAAACAATTGATAGCAGAATCAGGGTTATTAAAACTTCAATTCTGTTTCTTTTATCTTTTAAGAATTCTTTCCAGTTCATAATCCCCTGAATAGATAATTATTAATTTAATAAACTATAATACAAATTGCTTATCCCGCCAAAATCAGGATCGCAAACACAAATCTTAAATTAAAACTTAATATTCCCTAAAAAATATGGAAGCATACTTCTCCATGTTGGCCAATCATGCGGCTGATCGTATCCCCACAAATCTAACCAATGTTTTACTCCGCGTGCATTTAGAATGCTGGATAATTGTTTTGATGCCTCTGGGTCTTCAAAGTTTCCTTGTCCTGAGGCTATTACAATTCTGCCTTTTCTCATATGGTCAAACATAAAATTATCATCCCAGCGCGGTAAATAATCTACGGGAGAGTTGAAATAAACATTATCATCAAAGTATCCCTTGGTGTAGCTTTTTAAATCATAACTACCGCTCATTGCAATGGTGCCGGAAAAAATATCCGGACGTCTGAAAAAATTATTAGCAGAGTGCAGTGCACCGAGAGAAGCACCCGTTGTTATAATCGGAACCAATCCTTTGCTATGATTATGGATAAAGGGGACAACTTCTTCAACTATGTATCTGTTATACTGCTGATGTCGAATAGCCTTATGGGCGGGATGCATATGATTATTCAGCCAACTTTCATTGTTTATACTATTGATTGAAAATGCTTTGAGTTTTCCATCACGTAAAAATCCGCCGATGGAATCAATAAGTTTAAATCTTTCATACTCAAGATAATCTGCACCGGCAGTTGGAAACATTAACAGAGCATAACCATAATGTCCGTAAATAACAATTTCCATTTCCTTGTTTAAATTCGGGCTGTACCACCGATGAATCTCTCTGCTCATTAAATCTCCTTATTAAATAAAATATTGAGTGTGAAAGTAACTAAATGAGTGAAAATTTGAAAATAACCCAGTATTTGTTTTTTAGAGGTTAAGTAAATTTTAACTATCCTTAAAATATTTCTAATAACAACCCTAATTGTTTATGATTATAACTTTTAATAATGATCATAAAATTGATGCTCTTAAAAGCTTAAAACATTTAATTTACCCCTTGCTATTGTTACACCAGATTTAAAATTGTGCTTGGTAATAAGTCCTCCCAAAAGCTTATTATTAGTGCCGCCCCGATGTTTTCCCCTACATCGGGGACTTTTTTTATGGAGTCCATCTTAAAGTGTTAAAGTGCAGTACACCTCTTAGGTGTGCTGCACTTTTGCTTCATCAAAGTTCTTTTACCAAACCGGAATATTTTCTCTCGATCTTAAAACCAAAACGATAGAAATATTCCGGACGGAAAAATCCGGTAGTAACAAACTTAATGTTTTCAGATTTCAGTCTGCTGAAAAGTTCATTCATCACTCCTTCGCTTATTCCTTTTCGTCTATAACGGTTGGATACAACTATTTTTTCCATGTGAACAGCATCTTCATCACTGCGGTAATAAAAAGTACCACCAATTATAAAACCACGCTCAGATAATGCAACAAGAAATTGATGCTCTGGTCTGAAGTTTACATTAAGATTTGCTTCAAGGTACAACTGATGCAGTTTAGAAATCTCTTTCGGGTTAATTGGATTTCTTATTGTATAAATATTACCATCGTCATCCTGCAATTGCACAACAAGATTTGGCTGTGTCGCAATTTCAGATTTTGTGCTTAACAATGCGGCTGTATCTGATGGTTTAAGATGGGGATAACCAAGTCGGGTAATAAAGTAGGTTTCTTTTTCATCCAGTTCAAATTCAAAGTGCAAAGTGTTTATAAGTTTTAATGATTCATCTTTAGATATTTTACGATGTCTTTGTTTTTTTACAAGCTCGCGTAGTACATCTTTAAATCTTTGTGTTGAGTTATAAAAGACCGATTCCAAGAAAAATCTTGTACGTGCCGCAGGATATTGTTCCTCAAGATCAAACAATCGATAAGTTTCGTACAGTTCGTAAATCATTTCTGCTTGTGCCGATAAAGAGGCACTTCTATTTAAGATGAACCACCTATGAAATCTTTTAACCGCAAAGTAGAGCTGCTTTGGCAGGAAACCATGATTTTTAATATTGTGGATAAAAGAATCAATTCTAGAAATTATATCATTTTTATTTTCAAAATTTGAATTGCCCAGCTCGCGACGAAACTTATTAATTAAGTGAACACCACCATCAACTCCTTCTGCTTCAATTATTCCTGAAAAGATTGCATTCCAAACGGAAGCTTTTTTAATCTGTGGATATTTTTCTTCTGTTTGCTTTACAAAACTTTCATAAAAGTTCATTACAAACAGAAGAGTGGATTCTGTTTTTTTACGTTTAGAGAAAGAAGTAATTATGCAGCCCGTTTGATAATCATGAGGCGAAATAATTAGTCCTTCCGGAGTTGTTTCAGTAAGCTCCATCTTCATATCCGATAATTTCCAAAACTTTACATAAGCAGAGGCAGCATTCCACACAAAAAATTTCCAGAGGTTTCTAAGTTTTTCAAGTGTCAACTCATCATTTCGTTTATACTCACGCCTTATGAATCTTTCAACAGATTCATCACCAACAAATTCCTCTGTCCACAAATTAAAATCCTCCCACAATCCGCCGAATTTTGCAGCCAGCTTTTCTCCATTTACTTCCGTACCAGCTATAGCCTTCCATTTAATTTCTTCCTGAATCATTTCAGAAGATTCGGTGTGATTGAGATGAATTGCAAGATCAAATCCACCCAAAAATCTTGTTTGAACCGTAACCCGGAAAATTGATCTTTTTTCTGATTCAGAATATTTACTTATCCATACACCAGATGGAAGAATATTATTTAATGAAATAAGAACATGTCCAGAAAAAAGAAAAATAGCTTCACGAATAATTTGTCTTTCACTAATTGCTTTTCTAAGAATAGATTGATCTGTCTCTGAAATAGCCTGATCAAATATTAAAACATCTTCCCAGCGGTATTCTTCTCCTGTTTCAGGATCAATAGAGACCCGCTGATTTTGCCCAAGCCATGCTGTGAATTGTTTTCTAATTTCCGTTCGTGATTTGAATGCAACAGACTGAATATCTTTTGTGGTTCCGTATAGTTCATACTGCAAAAAGATTCTTCTAATTTTTTCATAGCTTGATGGATGATTAACACCATAACTTACAAGCATTTCAAAAAGATTTGGTATTGATGTTTTGCTTAAGTCTGTTTTTGGTGTTACGGATGAAATAAGATTTTCAATCGCCAATTCTATTTCTTTTAAATTTTCATCACCGCGGCTGATGTTATTTATAGAATTAATAATTTCATCACTTATAAAATTGTAATCCAGGCAAGAGTAGAGTTCTAGTAGTTTTCGGAAATTATCTTTCCGTATTGTCTGAAGCGCAGCTAAAAACATTTTACGCTTAGATGATATTTCCCTTATCAACATTGGTCTAAATGCAATTTCAACTGCAAGCCTATAATGTGTTGATTTTGAGTCTTTTAATATTTCTGTGAAATATTCAACAGCTTTATCATTATCGTCAATCAATTCTGATTGAAGCATGAGCATTGCAAAGTGCAAACCTAAAATAGATATTTCCTTTGCGGATAATATTTCTGAAAAGCTATTTCTTGTGTTATCATCATTTTTAACAGGAGTTATTCGCTCAAAAAATGTAATGTCTTTTTCAGTTTCTGTTTTTCTATACCACCTGAAAATTCCTTGTCCGGCAAATTCAACAAGTTTAACATTTCCAAGCCAGTAAAAGGGATTTGTTAGAATATTCTGAAGATCTATCTGGCTTGTGTTTATGCGGTAAGAAAAATTTCCAATCTGAAAAAGATTCTCTTCTTCATTAATGCTTTTAATTACTAAAGTTGAATTAAGTTTTGGAATTGAAATAGTATGATCTCTTAGAAAAACGTCACGACTCAGGGCTCCTTTTTCACGCAAGAACCAATTTGGAATTTTAACTTCATACTTTCCGAGCGGAAGTAAAAGATGATCTTTCTGATACATCGATTGAATAAGCTCATCAAAATTCTTTTCGATAACTCTTCGCTTATAAGTGCCCTTGGGGGTTAGTTCGTGATTTGCATCATCAAATGCGCGGTTAATAATTCTAAAATCCAGAATACGTTCAAAAGGTGCAAGAAAATTATTTACACTTACAATCACTGTTGAAAAATATTCTTGTCTCTGCTGCTCATCCATATTTTTTAATGGCGTATGTTCTGATTCAAGATCAGGAAAAATTAAAACCGTGTTAAATGGACGATGATCGCCAACAAGAAAAACTTGTTTTACAAATTCAAAATCTCGAAACAGGTTTTCAATTTTCTGCGGCGCTATCGTTTCTCCCTTTATATTTTTATAAATTTCTTTTTTTCGATCTATAATTTCAATAAATCCGTCTTTATCCATTCGCATTACATCGCCTGTTGCAAGCCAGCCTTCAGCATCAAATGTTTCTTCTAACTTTTGATCATAATAATTTAACATCACATATTGGCCACGGATTAATATCTCGCCGTCTTCACCAAGTTTAATTTCAATTCCCGGTAATGCTTTGCCAAGCGAGTTCTCGCGATACTGAAACGGTGGTGTCATTGTAATACCGCCTGTTGCTTCAGTCATACCAAAACCGCTCATCAACTCAACACCATATCTTTGGAGAAATCTAAAAATATCCGGCGGAAGAAAACCTGCTGCAGAAAGTCCCCACTTAAGGTTACCGCCAGTTGCACTAATAACAGCTTCTTTTATTTTTTTTTCATCATCAACTTCAACATCAATTCGCGTAGTTATATATTCATAAAGTTGAATCCATTTTTTCGGAATTGAAATAAAAATACTCGGTTTAACAAGTCGCATATTTTCAATCATGGTTTCAACAGAAGGATTTTCCATAAAACAATATTCTGCTCCCCAGAAAATTGCGCCTGTCATCTCTAGCCATCTGCCAAAAGTGTGATACAAGGGAAGGAAAGCAAGATACCGATCTGCATCACTTATGCCGGGTATTGCCATTGCACGGCAGAATCTTTTATAAACAATGTTTGTATGAGAAAACATTATTCCCTTCGGTTCGCCGGTGGTACCCGATGTGTACATTAATGTTGCAAGCGAATCATGTTTTATCTCCACATCCGCTATTATGTTATGATCGGATGCCATCGCCTTAAACTCTTCAAAGCTTATTACCCAATCTTCCGCAGCATTGCCTTGTAGCATTACAACTGTTTTAAGAAAGGGAGTTTCTTTTTTTATCGATCTGATTTTTGCAAGCTGTTTTTCATCATCAGCAAAAAGTATTGGCGCTTTGGTTTCATTAAGTATGTAAGAAATATGTTCTGATACAGAGTTTGCGGGAATCATTGCGTTAACAATTCCCGAGGTTAAACAGGCAAGATCAAGCATAACCATTTCCAAGCTGTTTTCCAGCAGGAACGCAACAATTTTATTTTCGCTTTCAATCTCAAAGAGGATATGATTGATTGATGAACGGTGCGATGAAACTAATTCAAACGTCTTTTGCCAGCTGTAATCAATAGTTCTGCCGTCTTTAATGATCCTGAAAAGATTTTTCTTTTTGTATTGATTAACTCGCTGATTAAATAAGACATCAAAAGTGTAATTGCTTTTAACGATCAGAGTGTGAATTAAATTATCCCATCTTCGCTCATCATAAATTTTCTGAAGAAAAGATGTATTGCGAAACAGGTTTAGATAGTTATAAATTATTGAAACAATATTTTCATTAGGTTGATTTGAAAACGAACCAAGATACTCCCCAAATCCAAAGAACAAATCCCTATCCATATTTTCCATAAAAGGATGTGCAAGTTCGCTACCGAAAAGTCCGTTAAAAATATTTTGCCAGTATTCAACATCCTGCTCGTTAGCTAGCTGGTTAGTGCTTAATGCGCGACTTAGCTCTATGCGAAGATTAATTATCAGATCATCTATCTCGCTTTGCTCTAAAGCTGCTTTGCCCGCAAGAAGCTTATCGTTTAATTCTAGTAATGATGAATTGGATTGGTTGCTCATTTTATCACTCTGTAATAAGAGAATTAAAAATTCTTTTTCGGAATATAATAATTTATTGATGAGAATGTTTGAAAGATCTGTCTGTGTTCTTCTGGATATTTTTTTCACTTATCGCAACTAAAATATCATTGCAGCTATCAAGTACGGCCGCGAATGCTGACATAGAGGAAGTTTTACAGGGCTTGGAGAATTTTATTCCTGTAAAATGTGAGACGAGAAATGTAAGACTCGAGAGGAAAGAAGGTAGAAGAAAGAGGCTAGAGAAAAGAAGGATAGTCTGCGATAGGCAAAGGCAAAAAAAATGAATAACATATTGGAAAATTTCATCTTGTTATTTATGTTAGCCCCCGGTGATCTGTTTTACAGGGGAATAATTAACTAATTATTCTATAATAAACAGGAGTCATTATGCAAAAGTTCTTTCTGTATTTTCTTTCTTTTTCATTTCTGATACTTTTTTTCCTCACCGCAACAATTTCCGCACAGGATACAGAAGCTGCCGCTCTATCGCCCGATGGAGATGAGTATTGCTGGGGTCTTAACTTTATGTGGGGCAAAGATTTTACCGTCGGTAAACAGAAGATCGATGAGTTTAACTATGATCTTTCCACACCCGAATCTGAACATATAACGGGTTTTGGGGTGGATTATTATCCCAACATAAGATCAAGCTTTTATTTTCTTGGCAGCTTAGGTATCGGCAGTGATAAAACTGAAAATACGGGCGGTACACAGGATTACAGCTCAACGGAAATTGGCGCTAAACTTGGTTATAACTATTATCCGCTTGGGATGGAACGGCAGGTATACTATTCAATTGGTCCATGGGCAAGTTTTGTATCTTACAGTGAATCTCAAACAAACACACCAACAACAGGCACTGAAACTAAAGATGAATATTCTGCTTCCAGGCTCGGTTTCGGTATTAATGCTTCGGCATATGTAAGACCTTGGAAAGATCTGCAATGGGAGTTTTATGCTGGTTATAATCTTGGTGCTTTTATTACGCCGGAAAGTACGATCACACAAACTTCAGAAGGGACATCCATCGAGTCAAAGGGCCCAAGCAGTTTTCATTTTCAGGATTGCGGTGGATTTGTTGGTACGAGGTTTAAGTTTTAATTAAGAATTTTGCTGTTCTGTAAAGTAAGAGATGACATCTTTTTTAAAGATGTCATCTCAAATTATTGATACTAGTTTTTTATTCCTGCAGCTTCTTCAAGCATAGCAGTTGTAACAGATTTTGGTCTTTCGATGGGATAACCAAGTCCACGATCCCAAATAATGTTTGCAACAACACCAAGTGCTCTTCCAACAGCAAACAGAACTGTGTAGAAATCATATTCTTTTAATCCGTAGTACCATTGAATTACACCGGATTGTGCATCAACATTTGGCCATGGATTTTTTGCTTTGCCTTGTTCAAGAAGAACAGGAGGTACAACTTTGAAAAGTAAATCAACATACTTGAACAATGGATCATTTGGTAAATGCTTTAAGCAAAATTCTCTTTGTGCCATATAACGAGGATCTGTTTTTCTTAAAACTGCGTGACCAAATCCAGGAATTACCTGTCCACCTTTTAAAGTATCCCAAACAAACTGTCTCATCTCTTCTTCAGTAGGAATTTTACCATTCATTTTATCATAAACGCCCTGTAACCATGCAAGTACTTCCTGATTTGCTAATCCGTGCAGTGGTCCTGCAAGTCCGTTTGTCATTGCTGAGATTGAATAGTAAAGATCTGAAAGTGCACTTGCAACAAGATGTCCTGTGTGTGCGCTAACGTTGCCACTTTCGTGATCGCTGTGAAGAATAAAATACATTCTTGCAACATCATCATAAGGTTTTGCAATGCCCATCATATGAGCAAAGTTACCACCAAGATCTAATTTAGAATCTGATTCTATTAAATCACCATTCTTATATTTCAATCTATAAATGAACGCAGCAATACCGGGTAGTTTTGCAAGAAGATTTAAACCATCTTCATAAGTAGGAGCCCAGTAATCATTTTTCTTTAAATGTCCCGAGTTATATTCTTTTACAAATTCAGATTCCCGCTGCATTGCAAGAATCGCAGTTGAAAACATTACCATTGGATGTGAATCTGCCGGCATTGCTTTAAGAATATCAAAAACATACTTAGGAACTACATGACGCTTGCTAAACTCTTCAGCTACTTCCTGTACATCTTCCATTGAAGGAATATCACCGGTAAGCAAGAAGAAGAAGAAGCCTTCAACAAAAGGCATTTCTCCACCAGGCACTTTAGGAAGTTTTTCTAAAACTTCAGGAATTGTAAATCCACGAAAGCGAATTCCTTCAAATGGATCGAGATAGGAAATATCTGTGATAAGACTTTTAATATCTCTGGCACCGCCGATGATCTGACCAATGTCAACCTCATCAACTTTAACGTTACCGAAATCTTTAAGAAGGCGTGTTGTACGAGGGCGCCAGGCTTCAATTTTATCCTGGACTTGTTTTTTCAAGCGGGACATTTTCTCCTCCTGAGATAAATTTTGTAAAATGTAATTTTGTATTTCCTTCTATCAAAAAAGGAAAATGAATTTTATTTGATTTTAATATACAAAGAAAAATGAATTGTTGCGCCTGTCAATTAAAAAAAGTTTATTTCTTTTCCCACCTCTGCAGTTTGAACTTTTATGTTTTTATACTTTTTAAGAATTGAACTGCCCATCCAATCTAACGCCTCTTCATCACCGTGAGTTAGAATTACATTATCAGGTTTTAGCTTATCAACAATCTTTAAAAGATCTTCTCTTCTTGCGTGAGCAGAAAATTTGAAGTTTTTAATTGTGCAGCTAACTTCTGTCGGTTCATCAACCCCCGTTAACTGGATTTTATCTCCGCGTTCAGAGTTTGCAATAATGTAACCGGGAGTATCTTCAGCCATATAACCAACAGTAAAGATTGCTGAATCTTTTTGCTTAAGCCATCGCTTAGCAAAGTTAAAAGATGATGTACTTTTAATCATCATTCCGCTTGATGCTAACAAGATACAAGGATGTTTAAAGAATTCTTCGGGATTAGAAATTTCGTAATAATCTTTTTGTGGAATTTGATTCAGCTCAAACTCTTCATCAACCCTGTTAGTAACAAAACGATTGTAATCATAAGCGCGGTTTATTTTTGTACCGAGCCCTCCGGTGAAAATAACTACCGTAGTCAGTTTTCGTTTTAACATTAACTGCCATATTGTACCAAGCATTTCCTGCATTTTACCGAGTGAAAAAACAGGAATGAGAATTGAGCCGCCATTATTTAAAATATTGTTTGCTTCTTTTGCAAAACGAAATGATTCGGCATTCCAATCTAACAGAAAATCTGAATCCGTTGCGCCGTAAGTTGTTTCAAGAATTACTGTATCAATTTTTGTTTCGGGTAGGTTTGCGCCTTTAAGGAGTGATTGTGATTCAAGATTAATGTCACCGGTATAAAATATTTTGTGATAGTTGTTTTCTAAAAGTATTCCCGCCGAACCAAGAATATGCCCGGCATCATAAAAAGTACAACTTACCTTTGAGTCTTTAGTTTGATGATAAGAATTAAGTTCAAATTGGTTTAGATATTCTTTATACTCGATCATCTTAATTAACAAGTCAACTTCGTCGTGAGAGTAAAATTCGAACTTTTCCTCCTCTATTTCTTTTTTAAGAATAGAAACAGAGTTATGAAGTGTTAGTTCTGCAAGTGCTCTTGTTTGCGGAGTTGTAATGATCTTTACATAAGGAAATCTTTTTACAAGAAATGGAAGCGAGCCAATATGATCCTGGTGTGCGTGAGAAATTAAACAAGAATCAACAGACTTGTCTTTTATTAAATCAAAGTGGGGAAGAGATTCCAATCCTGTTTTCTGCGGATGAATTCCGCAATCGAGAATAATCCCGTTGCCGTTAAAATTTAAGTAGTAGCTGTTTGCGCCAATTTCATTTCCGCCGCCAATCGGAAGAAACGAAATCATTTATTTTCTTCTCTCATTTCATTTTCTATATTATCAACATCAACTTCATTTAAAACTACTTTTTCAGGAATTTTAAATTTCTCAGATGGAACTGCACCACCCTCATTAATTCTTGTTGCTGTTAGATTAATATTCATTCCGCCCGACTTGGTTTCAGATTTAAGGGTTATCCATTCCCAAACCCATGCTTTTGTTCCGGTATTTTTCCTTTCATAAAGATCGCAATCCTTTCCAAGAAATTCTTCAGTCCCAACTTTATTAAAACCATCACTCAATAACATTTGTTCGCCAAATTCATTAAATCCTTTTTGGCCCTTTAGCTGTTCTATGGATTTTAATATTGGATTTCTTGTTTTTGTTCCGCTGTTCTGATCTATGTTAATCATATACTGAAATTCTCCATCAATAATATTTACAAGGTTTAGGGATTTTGTAAATCCGCCAACACTTAAAACGGAACGAGTATATTCAGCCTGTCTCATTCCCCAGCTATCAAAGTAAAGGGTCTTAGTTCCTTCCTGCGAACCAGTGATTATGTATTCAATTACGCCAGATTTTATTCCATATCTTTTCTGAAAATCTGAAGTTGAATCTTTCCCTAAGTTATCAGATTCGTCTTTGCCGCTATCACCACAGCTTAAAAAAGTGATTGCGATAATCAACGTAATTGAGAATAATAATAATTTTTTCATTGTCTTAAATCTTTATGTTTTTGTCTGATTGAAAATAAGTAAAGTGTAATCTTACTTCAATTAAAATATTGAAGTTATAAAAATTCTTTTGTCAAAATTGTCGGGGAAAATCAGCTTATCACACTGAACGAAGTCGAAGTGTGACTATTCTTAGAATAAACGATATGTCATCCTTCCTTGAAGTTTATCCCGATTTATCGGGGCTCAGGATGACAGGGGGCCAATTTCATTTGTTCCTTATCGCCCAAATTATATCAGAAAGTGTTTCTTTATCATTCTCGAAACTAAATTTCATTAGATAGTTCGGATTAAAGCCCAGCATATATTTTTCAATTCTTTCTTTAAGCCATATAATTTCGGATTTCAATTTCCAATGTTCACCGCCCGCAGAGTAGAGTACAACAAACAATCTATTCTTTAAATGTTTTCTTTGCTGTTGAGATTGATTCTGATAAAGCCATTTAATCAGTTCATTCGTTTTCTTGATTGCGTCATCAATTTTATACGGAAAGTTTCTTGGAAAGATTGATGTTTTGTGATCGAACGAAACACCATCGATTGTAAAATCAACTAATCTGTCTTTGCTATCAAGCGCAGGTTTGACATTTGGCAATGAACAAAAAATATTTTCAACAGCTTGTGCAGACCAGAAATTATACCAACGATTTATTGTGTAGTTAAAGTAAAGATCAAAATCTTTTTCTGGTTTGAATCTTTTATCAATTTCTTTTAAGAGTCCTTCAAATAAAAATGTGTGATAAATAAAGTTGGTTTGTTTATCGAACGTATCGTTTTGTTTTTGTCCCCATTTGTATGGATGCGCAAGTCTTTTTTTCAGTTCAGATTCTATTTCGGATAATGTATGCTTCATTTCTTCTGAAAAACAAAAATGTACTCATGTTTAAATACATAAAATCCGCCTGCTAATGCACGGTAACGCCAAAGCTCTTTTTGGTTACGTTTTGCAGTAGTTCCCTCAAAGTTTTTTACGATTGTTGATTTTAAAATCATTCCGCGTTTTAAAACTTCTTGCATAACATAAAATCCTAAAGGAATCCATTCACCACCAGAATATTTATCACTTATAACAACAGCAGCAAATCTTTTCTTATCAAGATGCGGAAGACAATTATTTAAAACATTTCCAAATCCTTTTAAGAATTCCTCAATTGACTTTGTGTTTGATAGATCTGATTTGTTGTCACTAAACTTAATTATGTCCCAATAAGGAGGGTGAAAGATTTGAAACTGAAATGATTTAATCCCCAGAGGAGATATAACTTTTGTAAAATCTACAGAGGCACTATCACCATTTACAAATTCTAATTTTACTTTATTTGGATTATCTTCTTTTGTGATGCTCTTTTTTGTTTGATCTAAAACTTTTTTCGATAGCTCAACACCCACAGCGTTTCTTCCAAGTCTCTGTGCTTCGATTAGAGTTGTTCCGCTTCCGAGAAATGGATCTAAAACCCAATCACCTTTTTTTGTATAGCGCCTTAAAAGCTGATTCGGTATTTGCGGAATAAAATTTCCCCAATATCCAGCGTGATGAACTCCGGAATTATCTCGCTTGTTTAATATCCACAAACTATCTGTAATAATATCATCGTATTCTTTCCATCGGTTCAGATTCAAATCATTTATTTTGCTATGTTTTGTTTCGGTTAAACTTTTCTTCAATCGTTTTATGTAATACTTGGTTCGTTCGATTGTATGTGTTTCTAAGATCTGATTAATTTCTCCAATCAAAAACTCTTTGGCAACAGATGAAAATTCATTTTCTAAAACAAAGTTCTTGCTTTTATTCTTTTTAATTGAAGATAACAGTGCAGAAAAAATTTTCCTAATTTCTATAAGATCTGATTTCTCAAGTGAACTTGAAATTGCGATTAATAAATCCTGTTTCATTAATGTTATTTTACTTCTTTGTTAAATCGTTTTATTACTATTTCAGAAATTGTTTTACCAATACTTAAAGATGCTGTTGCTGCAGGAGAAGGTGCGTTTAAAACATGAATCATTCTTACTGCTTCAACAATTCTAAAATCATCAACAAGCTTTCCATCAGGCTCTAATGCCTGTGCTCTAACTCCTGCACCGCCAACCACAATATCATCATACTGTATTTCAGGAATAAGTTTTTGTAAAGATTTTACAAACAATTCTTTACTACAAGATCTTCTAAATTCTTGGAATCCCATTTTATAATACTTAGCTGCCATTTTCCAAAAGCCGGGATAAAGTTTCATCTCTAATATATCACGAAAGGAAAAGTCTGTTTTCTTGTAACCTTCACGCTTAAATGCAAGCACCGCATTAGGTCCAGCTTCAACTCCACCATTAATCATTCTTGTAAAATGTACTCCAAGAAACGGAAACTGGGGATCAGGAACAGGATAGATTAAATTATTAACTAAATATTGTTTGTCTTTTCTAAGCTGATAATATTCTCCACGGAAAGGTATAATCATTAGTCCAGGATCAACACCGCAAAGTTTTGCAATTCTATCTGATTGTAAACCAGCACAATTAACAACAAATTTTGTCCGATATTCTTGTTTCTCGGTTAATAAAACTAAATCACTTCCATCTTTTTTTACTGATGTTAATTTAGCATTTGTATTTATCTCTCCACCTTTTTCACGGATTAGCGTAGCATACTTGTTAGTCACGACAACATAATCTACAATTCCAGTTTGTGGAACAAATAACCCATCAATTCCCGAAGCATGTGGCTCATATTCTTTTATTTCTTCAGTGGTAATTCGTTTAATGCCGGTTAAACCATTTGCTTTTCCGCGTTCTTCCAACATATTAAGAGCTGGAATTTCTTCCTTACTTGTTGCTACAACAATTTTTCCACATTTATCGTAAGGCAAATTATACGCTTCACAAAAAGCGTACATCATATCTCTGCCAGTTGTGGAATTTATTGCTTTAAGAGAACCGGATTTATAATAAAGTCCTGAGTGAATAACTCCGCTATTGTTTCCCGTTTGATGTGCTGCGAGGGAAGATTCTGCTTCTAGTAAAAGCAGTTTCAGATTTTTCTCTTTTAAGATAGAAACTCCTGTTGCCGTTCCAACAATGCCGCCGCCAATTATTGTAATATCGTAAGTATTGTTCATTTGCGATTTATCCAACAGATTTTAAGTCAACGACAAAGTGCCTTGACAATTAAGTTTGTGTGTCATAACATATAATTGAGATTTGGGAAAATAAATTATCAATCAAAAGTCCCTTTTCCAATTCAAATTTAACTAATTCAAGTATGCAATTAAACATTCAAATTGAATTTAATCAATAAGCGAGAATAAAATGAACAAAAATCAAAAATCCATAATAGTAATTGGAATTATTTTCATTGTTTCAACGTTATTCTATTGGTACTCTCAAGGCGCAGTGGTTTTCACTAAAATCCAGATTCTTGTGGATAACACATCTGATCTTGATAGAATGCTCGGCGTTGAAAACAAACAATATATTGATCAATTTGTCTTTGGATTGTTTCCATCGGGAATGACATCTTTTATGGAAATGATTTCAGTGGCATCATTGTCTGGAATGGTTTTCGTTATATCAGGAATTTTAATTTATTTATTTAGAAACAAACGAAAGGAAATAAAATGAAAATAACTCTCTCAATCTTTGCGGTAATAATGATTTTTACTGCATCCATATTTGCTCAGGGTTTTAAAGTAAAGGCAAGTGGTGAACAAAATTTTAAGTTTGCCGACAATAAAAATCAGGCGACATTTTTCAGCACAACGCCACTGGAGGATATCACAGGTGTAAGTAATGATGTAAAGGGAAGCGTAACATTTAATGTTGGTGATCTAAAAACACTTAAAGGGAAAGTTATAGTTTCTGTTGCCTCAATTAAAACTGGAATTGAAATGCGTGATGGACACTTACAAAGCGCTGGTTGGCTAAATACTGAATCTTATCCCGAAATATCATTCGAAATAAAGAAAGCAAGCGATGTTAAATCAGTTGCAGATAGTAAGTTAACTGCAAAAGTAACCGGGAACTATACAATGCACGGAATAACAAAAGAAGTTACAGCAGATGCAACTTTAACATATCTTGATGAGAGCGAACAAACAAAAATGCGCGCACCCGGAGATTTACTTGGTGTGCAGGCAAAATTCAATGTCAAACTCTCTGATTATGGCGTAAGTAATAAATTGGTTGGACAAAAAGTTTCAGAAGATATAGAAGTTAGCGTGAATATAGTTGGTTCGAATGTTCAATAAGTGAAATATATGGAATAGTTAAAACCCGATTCACAAATGAGTCGGGTTTTTTTATTTTGTGCCTAACAATTTTAAATATTATGAACAAAACAATTACAATTTTCGGAAGTGCAATTCCACTAACGGATGATGCACAGTATAATTTTGCTTATGAACTTGGAACAGCATTAGCAAAAGAAGGATTTAATATTTGTACCGGCGGCTACGGTGGAATTATGGAGGCAACTTCAAAAGGCGCTTATGATAATGCAGGATTTATTTATGGAGTAACAGTCGATGTATGGGAGAAAGATCCAAATCCATATATAACGGTTGAAGTGCGTGAACAAAAGTTATTTGATAGAATTACAAAACTTATCGAACTTGGTGATGCGTATGTTATTTTGCAAGGTGGAACAGGAACATTGTTAGAGTTTGCCGCGGTTTGGGAATACGCAAATAAAAATCTTCACCAGCCGAAACCTATAATTTGCCATTCGCAGATGTGGAAAGAAATTGTTAGTGTAATGAATCAGCAAATGCAATTAGAAAACAGAAGAACGGATTTAATTAAATGCTTTGATAGTGTTGAGGAGATCTTGGAGTATTTAAAATTCAAATTTTAAAAATCAAATCGTAAAAATTCTAGGGTAAGCTAAACAATTTTTAAAGAGTCCTGCTATTATTGTTTTCTAATGAAATGTGGCATTTCATCTGGAATATTGAAAGATATTTCGATCAATCCTCCAATAACATTTTCATTAACCCAGGGAGTTTGGTAAATAATTTTTTTCAATCGTATAAACATTTGTACTTCCATCGGCCAACATTTCTTTTAATTTTGTTAATGCCGGTTCTGGATGACAGCCAAACAGATTACTGCCTATTAATTTTTTTCCGCCATTGTCTTTAAATACTTCTTCTGATTTTTCATTCATATAAACAATTATCACCTGCTTATCACAGATAGTAACTGCTGCATTAATTTCTTTTAACCAATCCAAGGTAGCTCTCCTTTTTGAAAAATATTATTCCAGACCATATCAACATCCAACTCTTTTATGCATTTGAATTGAACATCGGATCGTGAGCAGGTGAGTGGTTTGGGCGTGTAAAAAAAACACGGCGCACATTCTAAATTCAATGATACAATTTTATGTTCGGTTTTCCAGGGATGAATGTAGTTCGGATTTGTTGGACCAATAATAGCAATTACTTTTAAACCCAATGCTGAAGCAACATGCATAAGCGCCGAATCATTAGTAACAAAAACATTGCATCGTTTCATTATGGCAATGCTTTGTAAAAACTTATCTGCATTTATTATTAAAGAATTTTGAGACTCAATTGTTTTATTTATTGATAATTTTAATTCTTCTTCTTCTGGTCCACCAAACAAAAATACTTTTGCGTTTTTTTCTGTGATGAGTTTCTTACCAAGCTCAGCAAATTTTTCCGGTTCCCATCTTCTTTTAATATGATTTTTTAATTTTGCACAGCCAGGATGAAATCCAACCACAAAATCTTTTTCTAGAATATTTTTTTCGTTAAGAAATTTTCCAGCATATCGCTCATCGTCAACAGAAAGTGAAATTTGCATAGCCGGTTCTTCATCAAACTTATTTTTAAGAAGTTTCTCGATCAGTTTAATGTTCGTTTTAACATTGTGTGTTTCATCATTCTCTAAAACTGTTACATTGTTTAACCAGCCTAAATTTGATTTGTTCATTCTTAGATATTCAACACCAACTCGTTTTTCTGCTCCGAGTAAGAAATTTATGAAATTATATTCTTTTCTGTTTGATGGATAAACATTAATTGTTGTATCATATTTATTTCTTAATCCAACAACAAACTTAAGAGAGTTTAGGATGCCTTTTTTTAGAAAATCAAAATGAATTACTTTGTTAAAGTTTGGATTGGTTTCATAAATCTCTTTCGTTCCCCTGAACATCACCAGCGCATCAATCTCAGCAGAGGGAAGTGATTGGCGCAGTAATTTTAGCGCCGGAGTAAACATTAACGCATCGCCAATTCCGGAAAGTGCAAGGATTAGGATTTTCATTATCAATGATTGTTTAAAAAAATCATTCCCGAAAAAGGGGAATCTATCGTTTGCTTAAAATAGATTCCCTCCTTCGCGGGAATGACGATGAAAAAATTATTTTACTTTGCTTGTATCTATGCCTTGAACAAGTGCTCTATACTTTTGAATGTTTGCTTTTACATTCGGGTCTTCCGGAAAAATTGATTCCAGTTTTTGCCAAACCTCAAGTAGCTTGTCATTTCTTCCCTGTGCTTCGTAAATATCAATTAATATTCTATATGGATTGTAATAAGATTGAACATCTGAAGGATCTTTTTCTAACTTAGCCAGAGCTTGCTTCTCCACGTCTTCAGAAAATTTATTGAATTTATCTTTTGCACCAGCGCGCAAGTATAAGTTGCTTATCTCATAAAGCAAACCATAATCCATAGAAATTAATTTGTTAGGAAGTTTTTCTTCCATATTATCAAGTGTATTTACGGCAAGATCATTTTTCCCTTGCCCGATATAATATAAAGTCAATCTTAAAAACGCGTTTCGATAATTCTGCACCATTCTCTTGTGGTTATCATCAAAGAAAATGTTTGGATCATTCAATCCTCGGAATTTAAATCCTGGCTGATAATCTCTGCTGAAACCAACTGCTTCTGTAAGGTTTGCTTGTAATACATTCGGCTCTATAAACTCATCATTAGCTTTGCGTTTTTCAGGAACCAGACGAAAAGCCATTCCCTCCATTCTCAAGTAATCACTCAAACCAATTTTACTATCTTCTGAACAAGTAACAGCAAAGTAAATTGGTCTTTCCCAATTATTTGCTTCTACAATTTCTTTAACCATCAAATCCTGCACACGAACAGCTTGAACATTACCATAATTAAGCGTCGGATTCATTGTCCAGCTTATTGCCCCTTGCTTTAACACGGAAGTATCCCGCAAACCAAACTGCTGCATAATATCAGAAAACGAAACAGTGCTGCTTGGCGTTGGAAGTGGAACGGTGATATTGCGTGCTGACCACTGTATTGGTCTTACATCTTTTATTTGCTGATCGCTCAGGCGCATTTTAACAGTGCCAACTTTATATGGATCATTATTTTTTAATTGCGATATATACCACTCGGTATTAAGTAAACTAAGATTTGCAATTTTTACATCGCGCCTTACACCTTCAACATCCTGCAAATACCAGAGCGGGAATGTATCGTTATCACCATTTGTAAAGAGAACTGAATTGGGCGCACAACTCTGTAAAAGATTATATGAATAATCCCATGGAACCCAATTGTTTGATCTATCGTGAGTAAAATAATTTGCCTGTAACATTTTAACAGGAACCAAAACTATTCCAACAGCAAGTACTGCGTAAGCTGCAGCATTACGGGCAGAAGTGCTTTTTACTTTTGTCTGGATGATGTCTATTAATCCTCTAAGACCGATTGAAATCCAAATTGCATAAACAAAGAAAGCTCCAACATAAAAGTAATCTCTTTCTCTTGGCTGCGGCTGCTGCTGATTTTGATAGAATGCAGTTAAGTGTCCCATCAGAATAAACATTATCATAAACACAGCCGCCATCTTCCAGTCTTTGCGGAAATGGAAATAAATTCCCAGTAAACCAAGTAAGAAAGGAATCCCAAATAATGAGTCTTTTACCTCTCCAGCAAAATTAACTCCTATAAGTTTTCCAAAAATATTTCCGATACCGTTAAATGGGGCAATGTTTGCGCCCTGATCCTGCACCCACCCTTCGCGTCCTGCAAAGTTCCATAACAAGTATCTTGTCATCATATGATTCATTTGATACGAGTAGAAGAAATCAAGATCAGAAGAATAACCCGTATATACTATTTGCTGATGCGGCTCGGTTGCAAATCTTCTTTTGAAAGTAGGGAAGTCGCCGTACTGTTCTCGATTAAGATATTTTACAAGCTCAGTAAACGTATCAGGTGCATTTTCGTTCATAGGCGGATTTTGGTTAGAGCGAATAATAACCATTGCAAAGGTCATAAATCCAACCAAGACAAAAAGAAAAGACATAAATGCAAGATGTAGTGTTGGTTTGGATTCTTTTCTTGAATAGTGAACACCATAACCAATTCCTGCAAATATAAGAACGAGAATAATCATTTCGGTAACAATGTTATCACCGCCTATATTGGTCATAAGTTCCGGAAGATATTTTACAACGCCCGGATAAGTTGCAAACAAAGCAATCCCGCCAATTATCAAAGGCATATAAAAAGAGTTTCTGGTAAAAATCTTCTTCCAATAAACACCCATTATCAATGCGCTTATTCCTGCAATAAAAAGTTTAAACTTTGTATCAAAGTCTTTATACTCTTCCATTGATGGTGCTGTTTGAGATTTTTGAGAACTCCACCAGAAAACAGCAAGTAAAAGAATAATAACAGAATGCCCTAAAAATATATAACCGGTTTTCTTTAACGATTCTTCATCATTAACATATTTTTTAAACATAATGATCATAACAACGGGAACGAGAGCAAGAACACTCATCAAGTGCACGCCAGTTGATAAGCCCGTTAAGTATGCAATCATCAAAATATATTTTTCACTGTCTTTATTATCAGCGCGTTCGTTCCACCTCATAATTAAATAAGTAACGGCAGCAAAAAGAAAAGTACTAAACGCATAAACTTCAGCTTCAACCCCGTTGAACCAAAAAGTATCACTGAAAGAAAAAGCAAGTGCACCAATAGCTGCAGAAACATAAGTGGCTATTGCATCAAACATATTATTTGCTTTTTTACCTTTATAGTTTTCAATCAGTTTTACTGCAATGAGATAAAGAAGAAGAATAGATAGAGCCGATGAAATAACGGAAATCATATTAACTCTAAAGCCAAGATTTTCTCCGATTGGCAGTTTTGAAAAAATATTTCCAAGCAGTAAAAAGAATGGTGTTCCCGGAGGATGTGGTACTTGTAGTGAGACTGATGCAGCTATAAACTCACCGCAATCCCAAAAGGAAACTGACGGCTGCACTGTCATAAATAGGACAATGAAAGAAAT
>Ga0351859_1015_pt1 | contig 44761 bp, 42 predicted proteins | sample BONcelFGM3001D11_FD_206789 | JGI IMG/M metagenome (GOLD analysis project Ga0351859, IMG submission 206789) | Enriched cells from coal bed in the Powder River Basin, Montana, United States - BONCAT cells FGM rep2 HSBNCT.FGM.300.1.D11 ... | reverse complement strand
GCAGGACTTTTTTGACAACTTTTTCGATAACCTCGTTTTTGATGGTGTCGTAGGAGACATCGGGTTTGTGCTGGGTGGAGACCACGATGGTATCGATGTGTACGGGTTTGCCTTCTTCATATCTTATTGTGACCTGAGATTTTCCATCCGGTCTTATAAAATCTATCTCCTTGTTTTTTCTAACTTCGGCCAAACGGGCGGTGATGCGATGGGCGAAGACTATCGGCATTGGCATCATTTCCCGGGTTTCATTGCAGGCAAAACCGAACATGAGTCCCTGATCGCCAGCGCCCTGTTCTTTGTAGAGTCCTTCGCCCGGGGTTACGCCTTGAGAAATGTCGGGTGACTGCTTATCAAGCGATACCATCACGCCGCAGGTTTCCCAGTCAAATCCCATCGAATGATGATTGTAGCCGATATCGCGGATGGCTTCTCTTACGACTTCGGGATAGGGGACGATGGCGTTGGTCGTGACTTCGCCGGCTATTATAGCCATGCCGGTCGTCACCATCGTTTCACAGGCGACCCTGGAATTTTTATCCTGTGCAAGTATTGCATCGAGGATGGAATCGGATATGCGATCCGCCACTTTGTCGGGATGGCCTTCAGTTACAGATTCGGACGTAAATAAATAGGTTGAACGTGTCATTTTGCTTCCTTTCTTTGGAAATATGAATTTGAATAAATTTTGAAGACTGTAGTTGCCCGCAAGGTGAGTTGTCAAGATGTTTTTCATCCTAACCGCCGACCATATGGAGTTTGCGAATGTTTTCCGGCAATGAATCGGAGCTTTTGCGTTTTAGATATTTTTCGACCTCGTCGGCCGTAGCGAAGGTGAGCACCTTTGAGACTAGTTTTTGGGATTGCGATTTCGTGATGTATCTGAGGGTCTTTTTGACCATCGGTATGGATACCGGATTCATAGAAATCGCATCTAGTTCCATTCCTACCATAAGTGATATTGCCAAGGGGTCGCCGGCTAATTCGCCGCAAAGGGAAACCTTTATTTTTGCCTCTTTAGCGGCCTTCACCGTCTTTCGTATCATGCGCAGCACGGCCGGATGAAAGGGGTTGTAGAGGTAGGATACGTGCTCGTTGATGCGATCTATTGCAAGACCGTATTGAATGAGATCGTTTGTGCCTATAGAAAAGAAATCGACCTCGCGGGCAAGCTCCGGTGCCATAAAGACCGCCGAGGGAACTTCTATCATTATTCCCAAGGGGATGTTCTCTTTAAAAGGAGTGCCTTCTTCTTTGAGTTCATTTTTTATGCTGGAGATAAGTTTTTTTACGCGCCTTACCTCTTCGAGCCCGCTTATCATCGGAATGAGTATGCGCAGATTGCCGTGCACCGATGCCCTTATAAGTGCGCGCAGTTGCATCTTGAAGATGTGAATTTCTTTCAGGCACAGCCTTATGGCGCGAAGCCCCAAGGCCGGATTGACCTGACCGTCGTAGGATTGCGTAAGCGGCATTTTGTCGCCGCCTATGTCCACCGTTCTTATGGTTACAGGTCGCGGTGAAAGCCTGTCTAAAACCTCCACATAGTTATCGTATTGCTCCTCCTCGCCGGGTTCATCGAGGCGGTTTAAAAAAAGATATTCGGTCCTGTAAAGGCCGATGCCTTCGGCGCCATGGTCGAGCAGAGATGGGATTTCTTCGAGCATCTCCATATTGCCTTCTATGTTGATCCGGTAGCCGTCTTTGGTTTCTGCGGGAAGATGTATGTCTTGCATGAGGACTTTTTCGAGCGCAGAATAATTTTTCTGAATTGTGTGATACTGTTCGCGTTCACGTTTGGACGGCGAAGCGATGGCCAGACCTTTCATCCCATCGACTATGGCTACTTCACCGTTTTGAAGTTCTTCGTAAATTCCCTTTACTCCGATCAACGCCGGTATTTCCAAGGCACGTGCGATTATGGCTGTGTGGGATGTTTCCCCACCGCTTTCCATTATAAAACCCTTGACCACGTTTTTGGGCAGGTTCGCAACTTCTGCGGGAGAGAGATCATGCACCACGATGATCGTGTCTTCGCGCGGAAGCTTGGCTAAAGGGAAGTCGGTGGTACCCATGAGATTGTCCATCACTCTTCTGCCAACGTAGTCTATATCTTGCTGCCTTTCGCGAAAATATTTTTCATCGACGTTGAGAAAGGAAAGCTTTAAGTGGGCCAAAGTTTTGTCAAGAGCCCATTCGGCATTTATCTTATGGCCGCGAATGTGCTGGATGGTCGTGGCGATTAGCATGTCATCTTGCAAAAACATTCGGTGAGAATCGATGATGTTTATCTGGTCCTGCCCCTGATACCTGCACATTTTGGTTTGTATCTGGTCTAGTTGTTCGCGGGATTTTTGTATGGCCACGCGCAAACGATTTACTTCGTCTTCGATATCGGAGTTTTTCATCCAGTATCTGATATAGGTGGATGCGCGCCCCTGCAACTTGACCACCCGGCCGATGGCTATTCCCGGCGAAGTGGCGTTTGATCTGAACCTTCTTGTTTTCAAAGGCTAGTCCTCACCGAATTTATTTTCTATCAGGCCGCCTATTGCCTCGATTGCTTCTGCACAATCGTGCCCGTTGGCGGAAACCTCGATGCTGCTGCCCTTGCATGCGGCGAGCATCAAAACGCCCATGATACTCTTTCCGTTTACGCAGGTCCCGTCTTTGAGGACAAAGATGTCGGACTGAAACCTGTTGGCAACCTTCACAAATGAAGCGGCAGCTCTGGCATGAAGGCCTAAAGTGTTTTTGATGATGAATGTTTTGGTTTCTCTCATGGTTATCCCGTTTTTGATGTGTTTTTTTCGTTATCGCCTAGTACATCGCTTGCTATGACTATGTTTCTTTGCCCGTATTGCTGGATGAATGTCACAGTGTCCCGGAAATTGGCATCATCCTTTAAATTTGCAAGTTTTATGAGCATCGGAAGATTGAAACCTGAAATTACCTCGGTATTTTTTTGGGGATCTAGAAAAGACAAGCAGATGTTCGAGGGTGTTCCGCCGAACAAATCGGTAAGGATAAGCACTCCGTCTTCGCTTTTTACTTCGCCGATGGCAGAAGATATCTGCTGGCGTATGAACTCGGGAGGATCGTCAGATTCAACTGCCACGCCGCACAGGTGCCATGCTTCCGGTATGATGCGCTTTGTAGCATCGACCATATCGCATCCTATGTTTCCATGTGAAACCACCACCACGCCTATCATTTTTACGAAAACTCCTCTCTATTCCAGCCCTTCCAAAAGATTCCGTTTTTTTCCGTCGAGCATGATGTGTTCACTGAGTTTTTCCTGAAAATTATGGGCCGAGTGATGACCGCCTAATTTTAGAAGATGATTTCTTGAGGCGACTTCGATTATGGCCGAGAGGTTTCTTCCGGGCCTTACTGGAATTTGTACAAGTGGCAATTTTACATCGAGTATGGCGTGCCTGTGTTCATCCAGACCAAGCCTGTCGTATTCTGCTTCGGGATTCCATTCCATGAGTTCCACGACGAGCTCTATAACCTTGCGATCCCTCACTGCGGATATTCCGAACAAGTCTTTTATATTTATTATGCCAAGGCCCCGGATCTCCATGTGATATTTTATTATCTCCGATCCGGCACCAAAAAGATCGGAAGGAGGGCGCTTTCTTATATTCACTATGTCATCGGCCACCAATCTGTGGCCTCTAAGCACTAGATCGAGCGCACATTCGCTTTTACCGATTCCACTTTTTCCTACGAGCAGCACGCCAACGCCGAAAACGTCCAGCAAGACACCGTGGACGCAGGTGGAGGCGGCGAGACTTTCCTCCAAAAATCTTGTGATGCGGTTGACAAAAGTGGAGGTGAGAAGTTTCGTCCGCATAAGCGGAATATTGTTTTTACGGCAAACATCTAAAAGGGGCTTGGGTGGAATTGCTCCTCTGGTGATTACTATGCAGGCAATTTCTATTTTGCTTACGGCTGAAAATATCTTCTCCATTTTGATCTGGGAGAGGGTGGATAGATACTTCATTTCGGCTCTGCCGAAGATTTGAATTCTACCGGGATGCAAATTTGAGGTATCTCCAGTTAGTGCCAGCCCGGGTTTTTGTATTCTGGGTATGACTATTTTTTTTCCGAGGCCGGCCTTTCCCGTCAAAAGCTCAAGACCGAGCCTGTTTTTGGTGTCTTTGATAAGACTTATGACGGGTACGTTAAACATCAGCTCTTTGCATCCTCGTCGGCGAGCAGTTTGAACATATCAGCGCCGCTGGTAGCCTGCATCAGGCCGTTTCGAGTGGACTCGCTTTTTAACAATTTAGATAATCTGGCCAGCACTTTTAGATGCTGTCCAGCCGCAAACTCCGGTGCGAGAAGCACGAAAAGCAGATGTGTGGGCTTGCCATCGTGAGAATCGAAATCTATGCCTTCAGGGCTCATCCCACACGCAAGTACTATGTGATCAAGGCCGATGATCTTGCCGTGCGGAATGGCTATGCCATCTTGAATTCCGGTGCTTCCCAGACGCTCGCGTTCCATAAGCACCTCAGAAATAACCGTGGCATCCAAAAGATTTTCAACGGCAGCTATGTGCATGGATAGCTCCCGGATTACCTCCGGTTTTGTTCTTGAATCAAGATGCGACCAAAACATTTCAGGTCGCATCACTTGGGCTAGATGCATAGTCTATCACCTTGTATTATCTGTGGATTTTGGTGTGGCTATCCTAGAAGTACTAAAAAAGCAAGCTCCAAATTAATGAGGTTTATGCTCCTTTAATCGGTCTTTGTTGCGAGAAAGCTGTATTTCAAGTTTGTGTACGGCCGCATCCAGAGACGCATACATATCGGTGCCGGTTTCAGTTCCGACGAATTGGCCGCCGCGCATTGTAACTGTTATTTCGGTAATGTGACGCGCGCCCTCGACTTTGAATATGACATGTGCGCTTGCGGTTTGACGTGTCAAATACTTGTCGAGCTTTTGAATCTTATCCATGGCGTGTTCCCGAAGCGCTTCGGTGGAATCCATGTTCCTGAAGGTGAAGGTGGTTTCAATTGGTGTGGTCATGTTTTTTGCCTCCTGATTATTGTAAACGCTTTCTGCGGGAAGAGGGCAATATGCCCAAAACCTCGCGATATTTGGCGATGGTACGTCTTGCTATATCGATGTTGTTCGCTTTTAATATTTCAACCAGTTCGCGATCGGAAAGCGGTTTTTTGGGGTCTTCCTTGGTGACGAGGTTCTTTATCATCAATTTTACGGATTCGGAGGCTACGCCTCCGCCTTCTAATTGATGTATGCCACTGTTGAAAAAAAATTTAAGTTCGAATATTCCGCGCGGGGTGTGCATGAATTTGTTGGTGGTTACTCTACTTATGGTCGATTCATGCATTTCGATATCTTCAGCCACGTTTTTCAATACCAGCGGTTTTAAATTCGATACTCCCTTGTCGAAAAAATCTTTCTGGAATTTCAATATGCTCTTTGAAACTTTATAGAGGGTTCTTTGCCTCTGGTGAATACTTTTTATAAGCCACATCGCCGCCCGCATTCGCTCCTGAATGTATTCCTTGGTGTGCTGTCCTACATCCGATCCCTTCATGAGTGCTCTTCTGTAAAAATTACTGACCTTGAGCTTTGGCAATCCGTCTTCGTTTAGCGTGACTATGTATTCGTCTCCGATTTTTTGAACATAGACATCGGGAACTATATACTGGGGAGACTCCTGATTAAAAGGTCTTCCCGGCTTTGGTTCGAATGCGGAAATGACGTGGGCTAGTTCTTTTGCACGATATTCTTCTATGCCAAGTTTTTTTGAGATGCCGATATAATCGTGACGCTCCAAGTCGTTTAGATGAGAATCTATTATTTTCAGGACTATTTCGGAATCAGCTCCTAGATGTCTCGCCTGAAGCCGCATGCACTCCTTGAGATCTCTTGCAGCTACGCCAAGTGGATCGAATTCCTGAATTTTGATCAGTACAGCTTCAATTTCAGAAATATCCGAATTGGTTTTTTTTTGCCAGTTCTTCGCAACTCGATTGAAGATAGCCATCGTCGTTTATGTTTCCAATGATTTCGGTACCGATTTCAATTTCGCGTTCACCAAGGTCGGAGAGATGGAGCTGCCAGACCAAATGTCCCTGAAGAGATTCGGTCTGTCTCATCACGTTTTCATAGGACATGCCCTCGTCATCGCGTCTTTCCCGTTCCACCTGATAGCCGGGTGTGCTGTAGGTGTCGAGATAGTTTTCCCAGTCGAAATTGGCAGGTTCCTTCAGCTCTCCATCTTTAGTACCCACTTCGTCCATCACGTGTTCGTGGCCGCGGTCTTCCTCTTTGGCCTCTTCGTGTTTCTCGGCGTTGGAGAGACGTTCGTCCTCTTCGGGCAGGCCTTCCTTGTCCTCTAATACAGGATTCTCAAGAAGTTCCTTCTCCACCAGCTCGGATAGCTCTATTCTCGAAAGCTGAAGCAATTTTATTGCCTGCTGGAGTTGTGGGGTGATTACAAGCTGTTGTGCAAGTTTTAATCCTTGTTTTAGCTCAAGAGCCATTTAGTGATTGGCCGCAGTGGTTTAAATATTGATATTTGCGACCATCTCCTTTCTTTAATTCGAAGATCGTATTTTAATTCTGTAGCGCACAAAAGTCAATCGCGCCGGTCCTAATGGTTTCAAGGCCGATGTGCTGTTATTTTGCAAGAGTGGCTAACTTGTCGGCCAATGTGGCAACTGGCTGGTCGATCCAATCCGGGCGATGCAAAATTACAGTACATCGGCCTCGAGGCTTGTCCGCAATCCATCAATTGTGTTCGGGAGCGTGTCGCCGATTGGACAGTTGATAATAAAGAGTTTTTTGCGGCCTAAAGCCCGGACGCCCCGGTTGCCTTTTTTGTTTTTTGTTCAAGGGGATCGGAACCTGCCGGGAGAGGTCTTTGATTTTGCCATTGTCTTTTTTTAGACTGAGTGACCGATGCCTCTACGAAACTTACAAACAGTGGATGGGGTGAGCTGGGGGAGGATTTGAATTCGGGATGAAATTGACAGGCAAGAAACCAAGGATGATCCTCTAGCTCGACCAGCTCGACCAGGCCCGTTTTGGTAGATTTCCCTGCGATTTTCAAGCCTTTTTTGGAGAGGGTTTCCTCATATTGATTGTTGAATTCGTATCTATGCCTGTGGCGTTCGTTTATTTCTTTCTCTCCGTAAGCCTTGTATGCCTTAGAGCCCTTTTCTAGGGCGCATTGATACGCGCCAAGTCTCATCGTGGCGCCCTTATCGTAGATCGCCTTCTGTTCTTCCATGAGGCTTATTACCGGATCGGGTGTGTTGGGATCGAATTCCAGACTGTTTGCCTTGGACATGCCGCAAACGTTGCGAGCGAATTCGATGACTGCCAACTGCATGCCAAGACAAATACCGTAAAAGGGGATCTTATTTTCTCTTGCAAATTCTATGGCCTTTATTTTGCCTTCTATTCCCCTCTCTCCAAAGCCCCCGGGCACCAACACCCCGTCTAACTCTTGCAGGCTATCGGAATTGCCGTTTTCCAGATCCTCGGCATCCAGGAATTTTAGTTTCACTTTTACGTTGTTTGTCGTGCCTGCATGGCACAATGCCTCGTTTAGGCTCTTGTAAGAATCGGTTAAATGAACGTATTTGCCGACTATTCCAATCGTTACCTCGTCGCTGATATTTTTTGTTTTCTCGGTGAGCTTTTTCCAGAAGGAGAGGTCGGGCGTTTTGGTCCAGATATTTAAGATTTCCGCTATTTTTTCGTCAAGGCCCTCATCGTGAAAAGTCAACGGGACATCGTATATTTGTTCGACATCCTTTGCGGTTATCACGCAGTCTATGGGAACATTGCAAAAAAGGGCTATTTTAGTCTTGATTTCCTTAGACAGGGCGTGCTGCGATCTGCAAAGAAGCACATCTGGCTGAACGCCTATTTCGCGTAGTTTTTGAACGCTGTGCTGCGTGGGTTTGGTTTTGAGCTCGCCGGAGGCATCTAGATAAGGGATTAGAGTTAGGTGGATGTACATTACGTTATCTCTACCTGCATCGGACTTAAACTGTCTTATGGCTTCAATAAAGGGCAGGCTTTCAATGTCGCCCACGGTGCCGCCTATTTCCACAATTACTATATCAACATCCGAGGCCACCTTCATTATGGAAGCCTTGATTTCATCCGTTATATGGGGAATTACTTGAATGGTCCTGCCTAGATAATCCCCCCGGCGTTCTTTTTGTATAACCGTGTCATAAATTTTGCCAGTGGTGAAGTTATTAAGACGGCTCATCCTCGCCTTGGTGAAGCGTTCGTAATGTCCAAGATCCAGGTCGGTTTCGGCTCCATCGTCGGTGACGAAAACCTCGCCATGCTGAAACGGACTCATCGTTCCCGGATCGACGTTGATGTAGGGATCGAACTTTTGGATGGTGATTTTAAGACCACGACTTTCCAGAAGGGCACCTATAGACGCAGAGGCAATGCCTTTTCCCAATCCGGAAACTACTCCCCCTGTGACAAAAATGAATTTGGTTTTAGATGGCATGCATGATCCTCGATAGGTTTCGTAGCTTATAAGTAGTCATTGTTTTTCTGTCAAGCACGGGTCTGAAAAAAAACTAACGACTGCTTGATTGTAACGAATTGACGGTAACGAAAAAAGGGGCCTTGTCGGCCCCTTTATATATATAGAATGCAAAACTTAACGTTTCGAGTACTGCGGACGACGACGAGCCTTTCTTCTGCCAACCTTGCGGCGTTCCTTTTCTCTGGCATCGCGGGTGAGTAACCCATCCGTCTTTAGTGGTTTTCTCAAATCTGGATTCATGCAGATAAGTGCCCTGGCTATGCCGTGACGCACAGCGCCGGCTTGTCCTGAGACTCCGCCGCCGCAGACGTTTACGGTAACATCGAATTTTCCCGTGGTGCCTGTGATTTCAAAAGGCCTATCCACGGCCATTTGCAAAGTGGGGCGATTGAAATAATCTTTCGATTCCTTCCCGTTCACCACAATTTTGCCGATGCCGGGCAATAATCTTACCCGTGCGATCGAATTTTTGCGTTTGCCGGTGGCTGTGAATGTTGATGCTTTATTCTCTTTGCCGGATTGGGCTATTCTGATTTCGCTCATAACATGCTCTCAATGTTTACAGGTGTAGGTTTCTGGGCCTCGTGACTGTGCAGGCTATCCGAGAAAATTTTAAGTTTCGTCATCTGATGTCTGGAAAGAGTGTTTTTCGGAAGCATGCCCCAAACGGCTTCGCTTAAGATGCGCTCGGGGTGTTTTTCAAGCTGCACCTTGGCTTTTATAGACTTCATACCGCCCGGATATCCGCTGTGATGATGGTAATACTTCTCATCCCACTTCTTACCGGTAAATCTGACTTTAGATGCGTTTATGACGACGACGAAATCACCAGCATCAACGTCTGGTGAGAAAGATGGTTTGTGCTTACCGCGCAGAAGATCTGCTATGGCGGAAGCCAAACGACCGACCACCTGATTTTGCGCATCCACCAAAAGCCAGTCCCTAGGGGCGGTCTCTTTCGTCGGTATGGTTGTTTTCTGACCTGTCTTTTTCATGGCTCCACTCTCTTAAATTATTGATAAATAAAATCTTTTCATTGCGCCTGTCTGAAAGGCTCGGCAATCTATAGGTAAAGGGGGCATTAAGTCAAGGAAAAATCTATTGTTGTTTGACGAATCTGCTAATAGGCGGCGCCAGCTTTTATGGGTGAGAGCTCTCTCAAGGTTCTTATGACAGCGGGTAGCTTTTCCGCTATGAAATCGATTTCGTCTTCGGTGTTATATCTGGAAAGCGAAAATCTTATAGAGCCATGGGCTCTCGTAAATGGTATGCCCATCGCCATCATGACATGTGAGGGATCGAGTGAGCCTGAGGCGCATGCCGAGCCAGATGACGCGCAGATGCCGCATTCGTTTAGCATGAGAAGTATGGCCTCTCCCTCCACACCTTCAAATCCTATATTGCTGGTATTGGGAAGCCTTACTGTCTTGCCGCCATGAACAAAGGAGTAGGGGATTGAATCTAGTATTTTTCTTTCCAGCCTGTCGCGTAAAGACGCAATTCTGGCCGCATTTTCTTGCATATTAAGTAGTGCCAGCTCAGAGGCCGTACCAAAACCGACAAGCGATGCCACATTTTCCGTTCCGCCGCGTCTGCCCCGTTCCTGATGTCCACCTAGGAGCCAAGGAGAAAATGGAGTTCCTTTTCTTACGTAGAGTGCGCCTGCTCCCTTTGACGAATGAAGCTTGTGTCCTGATATCGAAAGATAGGTGATGGGAGTTTTCCTCATATCAAGGGAAAGTTTGCCAGCCGCTTGAACTGCATCCACATGAAGGGAGATTTTTCTTTGTGCGCAGATCTCGGCTATTTGGTCTATGGGAAACACCACGCCGGTTTCGTTGTTGGCCCACATGATGCTTACCAAAAAGGTATCGGGCCTCAAGGAATTTTCAAGCGATGCAAGATCGAGGCGTCCTTCGCTGTCCACGCCAAGAGATGTCACTTCAACACCTTCCTTTTCAAGATGCTTGGCAAGATTTAAAACCGCAGGATGCTCAACAGAGGATGTAACCAGATGTCGTTTGCCGCCGGAGGTGGCGAGTGCGGATCTTATGGCGGTATTGTCGCTTTCAGTGCCGCAACTTGTAAAAACTATTTCAGCTGACGAGGCACCGACAAGCGTCGCTACGCTAGCTCTGGCTTTTTCGATATATTTCGAAACCTGTCCGCCAAAAGTGTGCATGCTCGACGGGTTTGCCCACATCTCGGTAAAAAAAGGAAGCATAGCATCTACCACTTCGGGGGCTGGCATTGTAGTTGCGTTATTGTCGGCATAAATGATTTTCAATTTTTCACCTCCTCGACTTTTAGTGTCTTGGAAATGTTTTTCTGAATCTCTTTTTCGACGAATTGTCTAAGTGTCGTGCCCGAAGATGGGCAGGTGCTGCACGCGCCTTTTAGAGTTACAAAAACCGTGTCGTCAACAATGTCGATTAGCTGGAGATCTCCGTGATCATGTTTCAGGGCAGGGCGTATGCGAGTTTCGATCAACTCTTCTACCATGTGCATCTTTTGCACATTGCTTAATTTTTTATGATCCGGGGTTTTGATGCTACTAGGGATTTGTTGGCGACCACTTTCGGAAATTTCCTTCAAGATTTCTTCTATTTTTCCCCGGCATTGACCGCATCCTCCTCCGGCCTTGGTGTAATTTGTCACATCTTCAACGCTTGTAAGCGCGTTTTCCCGGACAACTTTTTTTATTTCTTCGTCGGTGACGCCAAAACATTCACATATTACCTCACCCTCGATATTTATGACCGCTGATTTTTCTCCCCGATAGTTGGCTATAGCCGCTTCGAGTGCCTCGCGGCCCATTACCGAACAGTGCATTTTCTCGTCTGGCAAACCGCCTAGAAAATCGGCTATGTCCTTGTTCGTTATTGAGGCAGCTTCTTCAAGCGTTTTGCCGCGAAGCATTTCGGTAAGGGCGGAGCTCGATGCTATGGCTGATGCACATCCGAAAGTTTTGAATTTCGCGTCCGCTATTCTGCCGTCGTCTCCTAATTTAAACGTAAGCCTTAACATATCTCCACACGCAAGCGAGCCTACCTCGCCTGTGCCATCGGGATTTTCTATTTCCCCAACGTTTCTGGGATGCAGGAAGTGATCCACTACTTTTTCTGAATAGTTCCACATAAAAATTGCTCCTCACAATCGTCTGCCGCCATCAGGGCAGATATCATCGGTGTTTCGCCGGATTCTTTTTTTCTAACAACAAGACAATTGCGACAAACTCCCTTGTCGGAAGGTTCTCCGCATGAAGAACATTTGGATAAAAGTATCAATACGGTTTCTATCTGGGATATGCTTTCCGAATAGTTTTGAATCTTTTTTTCAAAATCGCTTTTGCGCTGTGCGAGCGTAGTTCTTAATTGTTCCAGCATTTGACCGTTTAATTTATCGTTTTGTGGCAAAAAAAGCGCCCGGATATCCTCAAGCCGCATTCCAAGGTCTTTAAATTGTATTATCATGCGCAATACGTTGGCGTCATGTTTGTTGTAAATTCTAAAACCACCATCCGTTCTGGATGGCCTTAAAAAACCAAGCTCCTCATAATATCTGACAGTCCTTTGCGAAATCCCAAGGACGTTTGCAATGTCTCCAATATGATAAGTATCTTTATCACTATCATTCATTCTTTAGTCATACGCCTACTTTAACGTTAACGTCAAGATTGTAATGATTGTTAGACGAAATAGGCTTGTTTTTTGACGGATTTAAATAAGATGAACAATTTTAATATGACAATAATGTTAAACTTTAAATTAGTTTTGTAATATATTGAATATTAAACCCTTCTTGCATTATCTGAAATTCTTGCAACCGCTTTATTTTCGACAAAAATGTCTATCATCTTTTGAGTATAGGCAAGTACCCCGGGGACGTAATTTTGCGTTTCACGAAAAGGGGGTATCTTGTTTCCATATTTTTCTACATTGCCTTCCCCGGCGTTATAACCGGCCAGCGCCAACTCCAAATCACCGTTGAAGCGATCGAGCAGCCATTTTAAATACTTCGTGCCGCCGTCTATATTTTGTGCAGGGTTGTAGGCATCTTTTACACCGAAGCGCTTTGCGGTGCCGGGCATAAGCTGCATGAGGCCCATTGCCCCGCAGTGAGACTTTGCTTTATGCTGGGCTCCGGATTCTTGGAGCATGATGCCACAGATGATTTCAACCGGCACATTGTACTTTCGGGCAGCATCCTCTATTAGTGGGGCATATAAGGCTAGGCGCTTTGCTTGGGTATTGCTTATAGCTCGAGGTTTTGCCGATATGCGCGGCAAAGAAACAGAGGTGCTTGGCTGTAGCAACTTTTCTGTCTTTTTCGAAATCAATCCGGATTCTTCTGATTTTTTGGGAGATATTTTTTCAAGCAATTCGTCTGAAAATGCTTTATTGGCCTTTTTTGTGGAACTCTTCGCCTCCATATATTGGCTGAATTGTTCCGCTATTTTGTCGGCCTTTATTTTGTCAGTCATATCGTTATAAATTATATAACATTTGTCCGGGTTTGCACAGCTTTCCCTAATTGATTATCGGCTCTTATGACCTCAGAAGTTGCGTATTTGTTCGTAAGAACGGCTGTTTTTATGTAACTTATTGAAAAATCAATCAAAATTTCTAGGCGATTCATCTTCATTTTCATCATCTTTTTCACCATCGTCTTCATCATCGTCGTAGCTTCGAAATTCAGAAGGATTTTCCATGGAAGGCTTATCCTCGATGGGGAGTTCCTCATCGGGTTTGGAATATGATGGTGCGGCTTGGGGTTGTTTTTCAGATACATCCGAAGGAGTTACATAGAAAAATCTCTGTTCCTTTATCTCGCTGTTTGCAACGCGATCACGTAGCGTTACCAAGACAGTGTATCTGCCGGGTTCTGCATTAGCGGGCAGCTGAATGTTGTTCTCAAATCTTATGGTGCCGAGATTTTCTAATTCCTGATTGAAGTCGTTTATATTTTCAAGTTTAAGTCCGACGCTTCCATCAGGATAGTTTATGGTCAAATCCTCTTGAATCCATACTTGATCGCCTTTCATTGCATATCCATCTATGTCAAAGAGGATATAAACCATCTCGCCGGGTTGATATATCGACGGTTTGCGCGGTGTTTTTCCTTCGCCCTCGGCGAAACTGAAATCTTTTATGATGATACTAAGAGGGGTCATGGATTTGCCGGTTGTCTTTGAATTCGAAAAATCAATAGCCGGCAAAAAATTCACCTTAAAACCGCTGGACATGAAATTGTCGCTATTTGTAACTCCGGCATATAAAAAACCAAGGGCAAGCGTGAGCCAGAAAAGCAACGCCAAAGCGCCTTTTACCTCACGCTTTGTTTTTATGACCACAGTGTTTGCAGCGCTGTCGCCCGGACGCTGATGTCTTAGCGAAAGCATGGCTACGAGAAACCCGAAAGGATTCATGTCAAACGGCCTCCAAATCGTTCTTATAAAGGCGCCGGACAGATCGACCACTGCACCGTCCTCGTTGCAGATCACAAGCCCGATGATCCATTTGCCGGGGGAGGTTTTAAAGAGCCATTCTTCGATCACAAAGAAAATTGTGATGACAGGGGGAAACATCACGAGCATGAGCATGCTTTCAAGCGGCTTTGCGGGAGAGAGAAGCATTGCATACCCTAGTACGAAACCAGCGATAAAGAAGAGGTCTATCATGAAGGCTATGGCTCGGGCCGTTGCGGAGGCGATGATATCGAGCGAGAGGGCATATTGTCTTCGAAATTTTTGAGAACGCTTTACCACGAGCGTGCCGGCTAGCATGTCTCCAACTCGCTTGTGCCAAGCTGTAAGCTCCATGGCCGCAGGAAGGATCAGGATTGGGAAGAGCATGATATCGACGGGTCTTAAAATGTTTCTTAGGAGCACCGGGATGAGGGAAGGGTAGCCACCGTCCTTTCCTCTGACAGAAAGCCCGCACAAGAGTTTTCCAATACTTGCGCCAAACGCCATCTCCGGTATTACGAACCACACAAGGGCCATGAACAAGAATAATCCGTGAAAGATAATTCCCGGTTTGCCCGATGCCGGTATCGGGCCGGCGGTGTTGCCGAAGGCGATGCTTCTATAAGCTAGCATCATCGGCCAGTAGATTATGTAAAGAAACATCAAGTCTATCGCAAATGCCGCGAAACGATCCCTTATGTCCGCAATGGCCGGACCTTCAGGCTCTTCGCTGTGACGACGTTCCAGGATGTTTCCCGAAAACGATATGTCATCATCGGGGGATGTGACGTCTTCGGCCAACGGGGCCTCTATATCGCCTACATCGATGAGATCGGTGTGATCGAAATCTTTCGTGGACATATTCTCTCCTTAATCGAAAATGTAAAATCATCATCCAAGCTCAAGCCGGGGGATTTTAGCAAAACTATCTGAAATGAAAAAGGGAAAAGCTATGGCCGGGCGCTCATATTTCCAAGATTGTATTGCCAGATCGCTATAGCCGATATTGCGGCTGTTTCCACACGCAGTATTTGGGGACCGAGCGAAAGGGTCTTTATCCCGGCAGTTGCCGCCAAAGCTATCTCTTTGCTCGTAAATCCACCCTCGGGTCCCACAAAAATCAGGTGTTTTTCCCCCCGTTTTTTTTCAAGAGATCCCCAAAAAATGTCTGCAGAAAGCTTGTCTTCGCCTTCGAAGAACATGACCGCATGATCGAACTGTCCTGAAATTTTGCAAACTTCCTCGAAGGTAGTGGGGTCATCGATGCAGGGCCTTGTTGGAAGGCCTGACTGTTTGGCAGCCGAAAGGGCTATTTCATTCCATCGTCTCTTTTTTTTGGCAGCATCTTCGCCGAGCTTTGCGACGCATCTAGCCCCTAGAAAAGGGATTATTCTCGTGCATCCAAGCTCCACCGCTTTTTCGATACACCACTCAAAACGTTCTTTTTTTGCAAATGCAAGAGCGAGGACCGGAGGTGGAGCGGGGTTCCTTCTTTTTAGTCTTTCTCCGAGCCGGGCCGTCAGGGAATTTGTTCTAACGTCTTCAATGACGGCCCTGAAGTTTTTTCCTTCTCCATCGGAAAGTAAAATCCAGTCACCAAGTCCAAGCCTTAAAGCGCCCAATATATGACGGGCATCGTTTCCGCGAATATCTATCAGGTCGTCTTTGTCAAATTTTTTATCTATAAAGAATTGAGGCATGATCAGCTTTGCCTCTCGAAGGTTATACAGCTCCATTCGTCCATTCTTGACAGATTATGCAACGCAAGCCCTGTCTGGAATGCCTGCTTTATATCTTCCTCCTGATCGTGGGTTATGCCCGAAAGTATTAAGCGACCGCCTGTCTTGGTTTTTGCGATAAGCTCGTCTTCTAACTGGATCAAGGTGATGAGCAGAATATTTGCCGCTACTATGTCATATTGAGTAGATATTTCCCCAAGGTTTTTATAAATTTTTATTGAGCCGGCATCGTTTATATCGATATTTTCACGGGCGACTCTTATGGCTTCATCATCGATTTCAACTGCATCTATGGTTTTTATTCCGAGTTTTCTGCCGACGATGGCCAAAAGCCCGCTGCCGCTACCGACATCTAGCAGGGAACTTTCTTTTCCGGATTCTTTAGCATCGTAAATGGCCCGGGCGCAGAGTTTGGTGGTCGGATGCAAACCCGTGCCAAAGGCCATGCCGGGGTCTAGTACTATCACACTTTCGCCGCCTGTGGGAACATAAGGTTCCCAACTAGGCCTTACCGTTATTCCCGGAACCAGTTTAAATGGATGAAACCATTGTCGCCACTCCCGGTTCCAATCGGTTGTCATCGAAGTATTTATCTCCAGGCGAAGATTTGAAAGCCCGGGTACAACCTTGAAAGACTCCAAAACTTTTTCGAACAATGCGGTTTTTTCGTAGAGATCGCCTGAAAAATAGGCTGTGAGATTTACGAATCCGGCATCTTTGGATTTTTCCTCGGTGCAGCCGTTTGAACCGAGATTTTCAAGGAGTGCCAGTGCTTCTCCCAGAAAATTTTCTGGTAGGTTAAGCGAAAGCGCATGCCAAGTGTCGTTCATCTTTCCTCCCAAGATCTCTCTAGCATGTGCTAGCCCCGTATTCAACTCAAAGATGTTTCGTGACGGCAAAAGATTGTAAGCATCATTTTTGAATAGGTCAGGGACGGTCACCTTTAGCACAAGGTTGTGAAAAACCGATGAGACGAAGCTCGTTTAGTATCTCTCTTCCTTCAGGATCATCCGGCATGGCGAGCAGGGCCTTTTTGAGTTTTTCGGTTCCTTCCCATTTTGAAAAGAGAACAAGTTTAGCCGATGGCATGGGTTTTGAGCTTGCAATTTTTATCAGATTTTTCGCCCAATCAGGCGAGAGCTTTGACAACGAATAGGATTCGGCTGGAGTCAGTATTGCGGCGACTTCAAGTTCGTCCGAAGCCATTTTTTTAAGTGAAAAGAACATGCGTCGGTCCGTCCTGACAATCGATGCGGCCGGAATGTTATCGAAGAGATTTTTTTTGATAAATTCGACCGACATGGGCTCGCTGGATATTATCTCGGATGGGGGAGGGGTTTTAGCGGCTACCATCTCGTATTTCACAAACTCGGAAGCATCAGGCCAGGGACGCGTTAAAAGAAGTATGTCGGCGTTTTTATATAATTCGCTATTTTGCGCCATTTCCGGATAACTTACTATACCGATTGTCGGTTTGTCCTTTTTTATGTAGGCGATCCCCGTTGTTCTTTCGTTGAAATATTTTCCGGAAATTTTAAAAGGCGAGATTTTAGAACCCAGGTATTCAAAGAACAGTTCAAGGATCGGTGCTGCATCTTCGGTGCTTCCCGCCTCGCCGGGGTAGAAGAAAATCATTTTAGCAGATGTCGATGCGTTTAGGTTATGGAGGTTGAACAAAAAAAGCACTCCAACTGTCAAAAAACACTTGATTAGAAACTTCATCTTTCTTCTTCCTTTCTGCGATAGAAATGGGCGCCCTTGTATTTCGCTTCCAACCCATAATATTTGTCAAGATAACGAACAAGGCTTTGATAATTGTCTATCGGATATTTGCCGTAGTCGTGATAATTTCCGGGTGAGGTATCCACTATGTACACCGGTTTGTTTTTATCGAGGTCTTCAAATAACATCTTCCAGCTCCCCTTGGTGGAATAGGATGAGGTGTCGAAAGATTCGTCTCTGGCCGTAGGCGAGCCGGATATTCTTCCGGTGAGCCAGTCGCACCAGAGAAATCTCGATGCCTGCATTCTTTCAGCGAAGAAGTACACGGGTGTGGCAAAGCCCCAAACGAATATCCGGTCGTCTGGGGAGGTGCGTTTTTTGATGTATTCACCAAGCGGCCTGTACGCTTCAGGATCGTCCTCGCCTATCGCTTTGTAGATATCGCCGGCATAAAGGCGTGCGGTAAAAAAACTGACGGCTGGAATTGCCATTGCTAAAACAATTGCCGTCCATATTTGCTGCGTCCTTTTGGCGTTCCATGGCCTAGACACGATAGTTCGTGCCACGGAACACGCAGCCAGTATTGAAAGTGCTGGTATGAGCTGTATGAAATAGTGTCCGAAAAATCTTCCTCCGGCGCACACTGGTATGAATGAAATAAAAAGCCACGACGCTACCAGGCATGTCTCGGGGGTTTTTGGAAACACTTTGTTGCGAGCAGACCTGACAAGATACAAGATCTGCTTTCCGGCAAAAAACCATATAAGAAAAGATGATATTACGAAGAAGCCGCCTCTCATGAAAAGGCGTCTAAAAAAATCGGAAGTTTGAATTCCGGCATCGATGTAGGTCACGGATCCGACAATGCTCCAAAAATAAAAATCGTTCCATAGTCCCGAAAATTTGAGGTAGGCAAGAAAAACGAAACCTATCAATACGCCACCGATGGCAAATATCAGAAAGGGTTTTAACTTCGGTCTTGTTTTGTCTTTCAGATAAAGCGGTGCCAGTACGATGAAATATGCCGCCGCCAGCACAAGGTTTATTCCTGCCTGATATTTAAAAAGACAGGCCAGTCCGAAGAAGATACCTGCCACAAAAAGACTTCCGTAGTTTCTCGTCCTTTCCCACCTCACCATATAATAGATACTTATGGTAAGAGGCAGCATAAGCACGATCATTATGGATGTGGAAATGAATTTCGGTATGTAGGTGGTTGTGAATACAGCGTAAAAAACTGCAGCAAACCAACCTGCCTGCTTGGTATAGATCGTTTTTGCAATTTTGTAGCAATACATAGCGGTAAGCCAAACCCAGATGGCGGTTATCACGTGGACTGCCAGCATGTTGTTTTTTCCGAAGATCAAAAAGACGATTGCGAAATAATAGTAGATGCCGATGGGTTTTGTGTCCACCGATGCTATAAAGGGCGTTCCTCCGTCAATTAGAGCGTTTGCGTAACCGGCAAACTGTGATTCGTCAACATCAAGAATTGGCGTCCAAAAGGCAGGCAGCCTCAAAAGCATCACCAAAGCAAGTAGTCCGATAGAATAAATAATTTGTTTTCTGTCACGCATAAAAGGGGTCACAAAAAGGGGTCAAGTCTTGCAATGTGCATTTTTAACTTCATGCATGATCATTTCCCAGCGAACGTCTTCTGGAATCATTTTGTCCTTAACCGCTCGCGATACTGTCGATGTGTTGATGGAGCTGAATATTTTACAAATATCACCATAGCTGCAGTTTGTGTATTGTTGAAATCCCCGAATGGCCAGCCTCCTCATTCGTTTGGCTTCAAATCCTACAGGCTTTTCTATTTCCGTCCACGCAACCTCCAAGACTCGGATCAATATTTTTTTGAAATTCACAGATGACAATACTTTTAAATCTTGCGGTTGGTATTGTATCTCCTTATCTTTTATATCTTTCACAAAATTCCATTTAACCCAATCCTCAAAATGCTCGCTGCTGAAAACACTTGGCCACCTTTTTCCATTCAATAACGAATTTAGCCTTTCCGGCACTCCGGCCAATACAAACTCATGCAATTTGCGCCTTGCCTTAGATCGTCTTTTTCCAAAATAAGACAACAATAAATCTGTCGTCAGCCATCCGACTTTTTTGTTTCTCAAATAAAGATGATGGCTCGACCACGGGTAATCTTGCAATCTCAGCGCCATGCGCGCCTTTATCGGATTTAAATGGATATATCGCAATAGCTCAACCAGGTAGGCGTCATCCTCTACCAAGATGGCCTTATATCTTCCTCTAAAAATGTGTCCGTCGCGTTTCCATTTTTTATTACGCCTTTGAGTGTAAACTCCGTTGATATGCCTCATGCAGCGGGACAAGTTCCCCAAGGGAGTTTCCACAAGCAGGTGGTAATGATTGGGCATAAGGCAGAACCCGTGAATACGAACTTTCCACAACTCAGCCGATTCGGCAAGCAATTGCAAAAAAGCTTCTTTGTCTTTTGATGAGCGAAATATTTTCTGGGAAGCATTGCCCCGATTCATCACATGGTAAAATGCCCCGTGATATTGAACGCGAAGAGGTCTGGCACACATGCCGCTTGGCTACCACATCACTTTGCACATTGCAAGACTTGACCCCTTATTTTAAATGTGTTAGTCGCGCAGAATGACGATCATCAACGATACGAGCAAAAGGCCCTACGATGTCTCCGTTATAGTCCCTTTTTTAAACGAACGAGAAAGTTTGCCGCAGCTGTATCGGGAAGTCGTAGAGGCGATGAAACCCACCGGCAAGGCCTACGAGATAGTGTTCGTTGATGACGGATCGACCGATAAAAGCAGCGAATACATCGAGGGACTGGCCAAAGCTGATCCTGGGGTAAAGCTTATCAAGTTTACCAGAAATTTCGGACAAACCGCGGCCATGGCAGCGGGATTTAGGTATGCCAAGGGTAGGGTGTATGTGGCAATCGATGCCGACAATCAAAACGATCCGGCTGACATAGTTCTGCTTTTGTCGAAACTCGAAGAAGGCTTCGACGTAGTCTCTGGTTGGCGACACAAAAGGCAGGATAAACTCATTACGCGCAAGCTTCCCTCCACCATAGCCAATCGACTGCTTTCAAAAGTTACGGGCGTATATCTGCACGACTATGGGTGTTCACTTAAGGCCTACCGGGCCGAGTATCTCGATTCAGTAGAGTTGTACGGCGAAATGCACAGGTTCATACCAGCCTATGCCTCTATGGCCGGTGCGAAGGTCGCCGAAGTAAGGGTTAATCATCGTGCAAGAACAAAGGGCGTTTCAAAATACGGGCTGGCCAGAGTTTTTAAGGTGATAATGGACCTCATCACTGTCAAGTTTCTTTCAAGCTATGTAAGCAAGCCAAGCTATCTGTTTGGAGGCGTGGGCTCGGTACTTTGTATCTTGGGACTATTCTCTGCGTTAGAGGTCGTGGTGGAAAAAATTGCATTTGGAACCTACGCTCACAGAAATCCATTTCTTCTGCTGGCGGTATTTTTGTTTTTTCTAGGCGTGCAATTGGTATTGATGGGCCTTATAGCGGAACTCATGGTGAGAACCTATCACGAGTCCCAAAACAAAACGACCTATCTGATAAAGGATACGAAAAACCTTTGATTTAGCTTATGGGCAGAAAAGGGGTCCTTGCATTGTTGGTCTTCATTTTTCGATCACTAATCACAGCTTACTAACTTATGTGTGGAATCTGCGGAATAATTCACGAAGACAAAAACCGGCCTGTTGACGCTGCGGTGCTGGAATCTATGACGAGGACCCTTTTCTACAGGGGGCCCGATGATGAGGGCTATCATCTAGGCCGTGGGGTTGGCATAGGCCATAGAAGATTATCTATTATAGATGTTTCAGGCGGCCATCAGCCCGTTTTTTCAGAGGACGGCTCTGTAATCGCTGTTTGCAACGGCGAAATTTATAATTTCAAAGAGATAAAAGCTGAGCTTGAAAGCGAAGGGCATGTTTTTAAATCAAAAACCGATTCCGAGGTTCTGCCGCATCTCTACGAGCGTGATGAAGAACGATTAGTGGAGCGGCTATGCGGCATGTTCGCCATTGCCATTTGGGATGAGAGATCGAGAACTCTTTTTCTTGCAAGGGACAGGATGGGGGAAAAGCCCCTTTACTGGACGTTTAAGAACGGGATGCTGCTTTTTGCTTCTGAGCTTAAGGCCATACTTGCCCATCCTGAAATCGAAGCGACGATTTCCCATAGCTCCCTTTCCAAATATCTTGCCTATGAATACATTCCAGCCCCGCATACGATATTTGAAAACATACAAAAATTGGAGGCCGGTTGGATGCTCGTATTTCGCGATGGCCGGTTGACGCTCAAGAAATATTGGGACCTGCCCGTGGGCGGGGAGCTTTGTGACGTAACCTTGGAGGTCGCCGCAGAGCGCATCAGACATTTGCTTTTCAAGTCTGTAAAAAAAAGACTCATAAGCGATGTGCCGCTTGGCGTATTTCTTTCCGGTGGAATAGATTCATCGTCCATGGTTGCGATGATGTCAAAACTTGTGCCTCCCGAAGATATAAAAACTTTTTCGATAGCTTTTTCGGAAAAATCTTTTGATGAGTCCAGCTACGCAAGGCAGGTGGCAGCCCATTTTGGAACAGATCATCGGGAGGAAATCCTCTACCCGCAGGATCTGATCGACCTTCTACCTGAAGTTTCCGATCTTCTCGACGAGCCTTTAGGCGACGCATCTATAATACCGACCCTGGCGCTTTCTAGATTTGCCCGAAAATACGTCACTGTTGCGATAGGCGGCGACGGCGGCGATGAACTATTTGCCGGCTATCCAACATTTCAAGCAGAAGTCTATGCCAAAAAATACAGGACATTGCCGCGATTTTTGCGAAAGGGCCTTATAGAGCCGTTCGTCAAAAGGCTTCCTGTTTCCGACGATAACATAAGCTTGGATTTCAAGATCAAGCAGTTCATAAAGGGGGCAGATACAGACGATCTATCAAGACACATGCTGTGGATGGGTTCGTTCTCTCCCAAAGAACAGGAAGGGCTTCTTACCCTTTCTCCGTTCACAGGCATTTTCGAAGATTTATACAGATATGAATCCTTTGCCAGCGAAACCTCCATGGGCAATCGCATCCTCTACGCATACAAGAAGCTTTATCTGGCCGAAGATATACTTACCAAGGTGGACAGGGCGTCGATGTGGTCATCTCTTGAAGCCAGGGCCCCTTTTATGGACCATGAATTCGTAGATTTCGTTTTCAGGCTGCCCTATGCAATGAAATTTTCCGGTATGACGATGAAGTACATACTCAAAAAGGCGTTTGGTCCGCTTTTGCCAAAGGCGATAGTCAGTCGCCCCAAGAAAGGCTTTGGCATGCCTGTGGCCAAATGGATCAAGGGGCCACTAAGAGAAATGACGACGGATATTCTTGCTCCTGAAAAGATCGCCAGAGAGGGTTTTTTTCGTCCGAAAGAGGTGACCGGGCTGCTCCGCGACCATCTAACTGGCAAGGTTGACAATCGCAAGAAGCTCTGGACATTAATCGTTTTTGAAAAGTGGCTTGCCAGATGGGGGCAGGGCCGCTCATAATTTTTAAAATCGAGCGAAGATGTAGGGAAGTGAGGAGGCAAAAAGTGTTGGAGAATAATTACAGACCTTGCGAAATAGAATCGAAATGGCAGAAGCGTTGGGAGGAAGAGAATACCTTCAAGGTCGATGAGTCTGGCAAGGGCAAAAAATATTATCTGCTTGAAATGCTGCCGTATCCTTCCGGAAAAATACACATGGGTCATGTGCGTAACTACACCATAGGTGATGTGCAAGCGCGTTTTCGCATGATGAATGGGGTGAAGGTTCTTCATCCTATGGGCTGGGATGCATTTGGTATGCCGGCCGAAAACGCCGCCATCAAACACGGCGTGCATCCGGCTAAATGGACCTACTCCAATATAGACTACATGAGAGGACAGCTAAAGAGGCTTGGTTTTTCCTACGATTGGTCGAGAGAGTTCGCCACCTGCAATCCGGATTATTATCGCTGGGAACAACAGGTTTTTACCGAACTTTTCGAGAAGGGCATAGCCTACAAAAAAACTTCGCAGGTCAATTGGTGTCCTTCCTGTAATACGGTTTTGGCCAACGAACAGGTCGTATCGGGTGCCTGCTGGAGATGCGATTGCGCCGTAGAGATGAAGTCCATGTCGCAGTGGTATCTTCGCATTACCGATTATGCCGAAGAGCTTCTGCGCAATTTGGATGAAAAACTTGCGGGTTGGCCGGAACGCGTGAAGCTCATGCAGAAGGAATGGATAGGGAGAAGCGAGGGCACCTATGTCGATTTTCCAGTTGAAGATTCGAAAGAGAAAATCAGGGTTTTTACCACCAGATCCGACACCCTCTTTGGCGCAACGTTTATGTGCGTGGCCTGCGAACACCCGCTTGTGCAAGATGCGCTTTTGTCGGCCGCAAATGCCGTGGAGATCAAAAACTTTCTGGAACGCTCCGCAAGAATCGATCACAAAGCGCGACTCGAGGACAGATATGAAAAGGACGGGGTATTTACGGGCAAATACTGCATCAATCCGCTCACAGGATCGAAAATGCCTGTTTATGCCGCCAACTTCGTTCTCATGGATTATGGCACGGGGGCAGTGATGTCCGTACCCGCCCATGACCAGAGAGATTTCGAATTCGCCAAAAAATACAATTTGCCGATAGTTTTAGTCATAGAACCGGTTGGGGAAAAACTTGACGTTCAAACGATGACCTGTGCCTGGCAAGGTGATGGAATTCTTGTAAACTCAGGCCAATTTAACGGCATGAAATCCAACGAAGCGATAGCTGCCATAACAAGTAACTTGAAAAAGGAAGGCCGGGGCGATGCAGCCGTCACCTATCGATTAAAAGACTGGTGCGTCTCGAGACAGCGCTATTGGGGCGCTCCCATCCCCATAGTATATTGCGATTCCTGTGGCACCGTTGCGGTCCCTAAAGATGAACTTCCGGTGAGACTTCCTCACGATGTGAAACTTTCAGGTGAGGGAGGTTCGCCGCTTGCCAAGTGCGAAAAATTCGTGACCACAACATGTCCGGGCTGCGGTGGCAGGGCCAAACGCGAAACCGATACCATGGATACTTTCATGGAATCTTCGTGGTATATGCTGCGCTATGCCTCGCCGCATTATGACCAAGGTCCCGTCGATGCCAAGATGATCGAATACTGGTTGCCCATAGACCAGTATATAGGCGGCATCGAACACGCAGTAGGACATCTCATCTATTTTAGATATTACACAAAGCTCCTTCGCGATCTCGGGTATATCAATCTAGATGAACCCTGCAAAAACCTCATGACCCAAGGGATGGTTTACAAAGATGGCGCCAAGATGAGCAAGTCCAAGGGTAACGTGGTGGATCCCGACGATATGATAGCTAAATATGGTGCCGATACCATGCGCATCTTTTCGCTTTTTGCAGCGCCCCCTGAAAAGGATCTCGAATGGAACGATCAAGGTGTGGAAGGCTCCTACCGGTTTCTCGTGCGCGTATGGAGGCTGGTTACAGATTTTATCGCAGGCGAGTTGAAACTTGCCGATGCAAACGATGAAATGAAACGCTTTATGCATAAAACGATAAAAAAAGTCACCTGCGACATTGAACGCTTCCATTTCAATACGGCAATAGCATCCATAATGGAATGGGTGAATTTTCTTTACGGCAGAGCTTCATTAGGAGTTGATAGGCAATCTATAGAAAGGCTTGTGCTCATGACAGCGCCGTTTGCACCGCATCTGGCCGAGGAGCTCTGGAAAAAACTTGGTCATGAGGAAATGACAATATCGGTAAACTGGCCAGCCTATGACGATTCAATGATATCAGGCGACACCATGACCATAGTAATTCAGATAAACGGCAAACTTCGCGACAAACTTGAAGTTGCTTTTGGTACACCGGATGAAAAGATAAAAGAGCTGGCACTTCAAAATGCGAAGGTTTCAGAACAGCTTGGCGGGAAAACTCCCCAAAAGGTGATCTACATTCCCCAAAAGCTTGTTAACATAGTAGCGTAATTTTATTTTCAAGGAAAAAGCTATGCCCAAGATCGACATAACAGCGCTTGATCGTGAGTTGAGAAGCGAAACTCTGCGTCCTTGTTATGCCATAACCGGAGAGGAACATTATCTTGTAAAGACGGCCATCAGTCTTATCAAAGATAAAATTTTGGGAAAAAGCGGCGAAAGTGATTTTGGCCTGCACACTTTCGTGGGCTCCGATGCCAAAGTGGAAGCTGTCCTGGGCGCCTTGCGCACGGTTTCGTTTTTGGCCGTCAGAACGCTAGTGATAATTCGCGACGCAGATAAACTAAAAAAAGAACTGATGGAGTCTTTGGTGGATTATCTTTCTCGTCCGGCCGACACTGCCTTTCTTTTGTTTTCCGGCACCCGGCTGGATGGGCGAAGTAAATTAATGCAACAGATATCGAAAATCGGCGCTGTGATAGAATGCAAGCCGCTTTACGCAAATAAAATTCCCTCCTGGATAAATCTGGAGGTAAAAAGGCGGGGATTGCAGATATCCCAGCAGGCCGCAGGTTTTCTCGCCGATATGGTGGGCGGGGATCTTTCGCAAATACTTCAATCAATAGACAGGCTTGTCCTTTATGTTGGGGACAGAAAGCTCATAGAACTTTCGGATGTAGAAGAGTCGATAGCGGAGACGCATCAGAGAACGATATTCGAACTTACCGATGCCGTTGGGGAAAGAAAAATTTCTAGAGCTATTTTTCTTTTAAACAACATATTAGAGCATGGCACCTCGCCGGTATTGGCTCTTAATATGCTTGCGAGGCATTTCCGAATACTCTCAAAGGCAAGGGAAATAGGCGGCAGGCTAGGCGATAATGCACAGACGGCGAAGTATCTAGGCGTGCATCCGTTTTATCTGCAAAATTACATGAAACAGGCTGGTAATTTTTCCGGGGGAGAGCTTTGCGCAGCTTTTAGAAAGTTGCATGCATGCGATCGCAATATAAAATCCAGCCGCATTCCCCCCAAACGCGCCATAGAACGGGCGCTTTTCGCGATAATTCAGAAATAGAAAGCCGCCGGTTCCCTTTGAGAACGGGCGGCGCAAATTTCCCCTAAAACCGGTAAACGCTACTTCGCCTTGTTTACGGCCTTGGCAAGTCTGCTGATAAGGCGCGAAGCCTTCTTTTTGTGGATGACGCCTTTTTTCGCACTTTTGGCTATCCTTGGAACGGCCTTTTTTAAATTTTCCAGAGTCGGTTCAAGCCTTACGAGCTTGACCTCTGTCTTCATGCGCGATACGGCACCTTTGTTGCGCATACGGCGCTTTTTGGTCTGACGGGCGCGCTTTATAGAGGATAAATGCCGTCCGACGCCGATTTTCTTTTTGAGTTTGCTGTTAGCCATTTAGATCTCCTTGAAGATTGCAAAAAAAGACGAGTCGAGCTAACATCCGCGAAATGTTATGTCAAGAAATTAGGCGAAATCACAGGAGAATATGAAATCCATACATGCACATATTTCCAGACGGGTAGGGATTGTCAGTTTTTACACGTTTTTTTCAAGGATTTTAGGACTTTTGCGCGATGGCGTCCTGGCATGGGCTTTTGGCGCTACACGCATGGCCGATACGTTCTATGTGGCCTTTAGAATACCCAATTTGCTGCGCAGATTGGTAGCTGAGGGGGCCTTAACCGTCGCCTTCGTGCCTGTCTATACGGAATACTTAAAAAAATCGAGGCAAGAGGCAAAAGATGCCGTTTCGGTGATCTTTACCTATCTCTCCATGTTTCTCGCTCTCATGGTCGTTTTGGGCATCATTTTTGCTCCTTGGCTCGTAAAGTTGATAGCCTTGGGTTTTACCGCCGAACCGGACAAATTCAAGCTGACCGTATATCTGACAAGGCTTATGTTCCCATACATATTCCTCATAAGTCTTGTGGCTCTGGCCATGGGTGTTTTAAATTCGCTCAAGCGTTTTGCAGCGCCGGCTGCATCCCCCATATTTCTCAATATCGGCATAATTATAGGGGCGGTTTTTTTAAAAGTTTTTTTTGATATTCCCACCGTTGGGCTGGCCATAGGCGTGCTGATAGGCGGAGCGATGCAGCTTGCCCTTCAGATACCCTTCCTCATCAAAGAGGGGATGATGCCTAAAATTTGTTTTAATCGTCGCCATCCCGCCCTGAAAAACTTGATGTTGCTTATGGTGCCCTCGGCTTTTGGAGCGGCCGTCTATCAGGTAAACGTCCTTATAGTTACGCTTCTTGCCTCTTTTTTGCCCGAGGGAAGTGTGTCTTATCTTTGGTATGCCGATCGCGTATCTGAATTTCCGCTGGGTATTTTTGCGATATCGGTAGCCACGGCGGCGCTGCCTAGCCTATCCGAACACGCAGCCGAGAAGGATATGGAGGCGCTCAAGGAGACGATGAACTTCAGTTTAAGACTTGCCTTTCTCATTGCCATTCCCGCTGCGGTTGGACTTTTTATATTGTCGGGCCTTTCGGTGAGCGTGCTTTTCGAAAGAGGAGAATTTAGTGCGACAACAGCCGTTGCGACTGCTGGCGCGCTGGCGATTTTTTCTTTAAAGATACCTTTTGTTTCCGGAGTTAGAAACATAGTGCCGGGTTTTTTCGCACTTCGTGATGCGAAGACGCCGGTTTATGTGGCGGCTCTGGCAGTGATAGTCAACGGTATCGTGGCGCTTGCCCTTATGAAGAGTATGCTGCATTTGGGGCTTGCGGCAGCTTTGGTTGTGTCGTCGGCAGTGAATTTTTTCGTTTTGCTGTATCTATTCAGACGCAAGGTTGGCCCCATAGGTTTTAGAAGGCTTTTTTCGTCGATAGTGAGGACCTCTCTTGCTTCGGCGGCTATGGGACTTTGCATAGTTTTGATAAAAAAATATGTAAATATCGGAGAGATGGTATCGCTTTGGGAAAGGGGAGGGATGCTCGTATTTCTTCTTTTAGTCGGAGTTGCGGTGTTTATAGGTATCACCCGGGTTATAAATCCGGAGGAATACAGGGCGCTTGCAGGAATGGCAATGAGACGCCGGAAATCTTAGCTAGATATGCCTTTGGTATGAGCGCGAATAAAATTGGCTATACTCCTGTCGTAGGTCTTTTCGATTTCAGGTGGAAACAAACAGCCGGGTACCTCACCGTTTTTTTTGTGATAGGCGATGCATTCACAGCATTTGCCTTTTTTGGAACATGAGGAATAGGTGCAGGTGCATAGCTTCTTTATTATCTGGTCTTTATTGCATTCCATTCTAGATATTTCTCCTTAGTATTCATTTTTCTTGGCATCTTCCCATAACTCATTCCATTTTTCGGGACTTAGATTTTTCATCTCCAAATCTGAGGCTTCAACTTTATTTTCTAGATGCTGAAAACGCTTCATAAATCTGCCTGTGGCACGTCTGAGACTGCCCTCGGGATCGATTTTCAAAAAGCGTCCGAGATTTGCTAGCGTGAAGAGCAAATCGCCATATTCGTGATCGATGGCCTTCACGTCGCCGGATTTTTTCGCTTCATGGAGTTCACGAGCTTCCTCTTCGACTTTTGCAAGTATCCCCTCGGTGTCGTTCCAATCAAAGCCAACTCTCGAGGTCTTTTCGCCAAGCCTGAAGGCCTTAAGTAACGCCGGCAAAGCTTCTGGCACGCCTCCAATCACCGATTTTTTCCCTTCCGCCTTCTTGAGTTCCTCCCAGCGCTTAAGGACTTCCTCCGTACCGGAAACCTTTGCCTCTCCGAAGACGTGCGGGTGACGATGAATGAGTTTTTTCTTGATGCCGTCTATTATCTCGTCGATTGTGAAACGTTTTTCTTCCGAGGCAATTTGCGCATAAAAGACTATCTGCAAAAGGAGGTCGCCTAGTTCTTCGGCTAAGGAAACAAAATCTTCATCGTCTATTGCGGAAAGCACCTCGTGAGTTTCTTCAAGCGTGTGAGCAGCCAGGTCTTTGTAGGTCTGTTCCCGGTCCCACGGGCAGCCATCAGGCGCTCGAAGCTTTGCCATGATCTCTACAAGCCCTTCAAAATTTTTCCCTGTGTTTGCCATAGAAGGTGGATAGGTTAATGCGCCCGGCAAGTCAACCAGGCAACGTCACTTTTTCTGCGAGTTTTGCGAAAATTTCTTCCGATGGTTGCCTGACCCACAAGGTTGTTTGTGGAAAAGGGATCTCTATCCCCTCGGCTTCGAAACGCATGTGAATTCTGCGATTATATTCGCGTCTTATCACCCACTGCTTGAGAGGTGCTGTCTTTATCCATATTCTAAGAATCACAGAAGAATTGGCGAACTCATCCACCCCAAGAAAATCCGGCTCTTCTATTATTTCCCCCGGCATATCCGCTTTTAGCTTCCGCGCTTCCTCTAAAAGCACAGCTCCGGCCTTGTCCATGTCGGTGGAATATCCCACGCCTATTTTGTAATCCACCCGCGACCATTCGCTGGTTAGGTTTTTCACGTTCGTGATGGAGCCGTTTGGCACCGTGATGAGCGTGCCTTCGGTATTTCTAAGCTGGGTTATTCTAAGCGTCATCCTTTCGACAAAACCGCCTTCGCCGTTGATGATCACCACGTCGCCAACGCCGTATTGGTCCTCGCTTAGGATGAATATTCCGCTGATGATGTCCTTTACGAGGCTCTGCGCACCGAAGCCTATCGCCACGCTGGCGATTCCAACTGTTGCCAATATCGCTTTGAGGTCTATTCCGAAGTTTCCTATTATCATCAGGCCGGAGATTATGCTTATCGATATCGACGCGCCGTATTTGAAAATATGCCTTAGCGTGATCACCCGCTGGGAGGCCCTGGAGCTTGTTCTCTCGGTAAGTGGAGAAACCCTCTCTATGATGAAATCGGTGAGTATGATCGATGCCTTGTAACCGAAGAACGCAATTATCACGACTATTATTGAGCGCGCTACGGGAGCGTAGAAATTTTCTACAACGCCAAAGAAGCGCTGTACATAGGTTAGCCAGATGTAGATGACCGTCGCGATGAAGATAAGCCATATCGCGGTACTGATGCTCTTTTTTATGAACTTCGATTCCTCATGGATGAATTTGCTTGCAAACGAATGTTCGTTTAGAGGTTTTTGAATTTGTTTATTTATAAGGCTCCTTAGAATTTTGGCCGTGATCGCACACAGAAAAAAAAGCCCGATACTTGCTCCGGTCTGCAGGAGAGGTATCTTTTCGATGAATGCGACTATGTCGAAATCCTGAAACATGGCAGATCCTTTCGTTGGGGCGTGCTTTGGGTTAGCGCTCGCCTCCGAGTATCAGCTCCTGACAAAGCTTCGAGGTGCCGCCCATGCTCTTTAGAGACTCAAAGGCTTCCTCTAGTTCGAGCATTTCCTCGGCGATTATATACCTCGCTATGCATTCATGTTTCGGAGCTGCCTCTATTGTAATATTGGGGCCGCGACGGGTGAGCGTCATCAGCATGTCGTCCTTTCTTAGCTGATAGATGAAGGCCATCGTGCCCACCCTGTGGACGAAGAATGCCTCCCTGCGGAAGGCATTTACAAGTCTCGAAGTGACGAACTCGGCGATATCGACATGGGGGAGCGAAAGGGTGAGCTTGAATTCCTGAAGTTCTCCTCCCTTCGTTTTTGATGTTCCGGCACCTCCGCCAAACGCCTTGATGAGCATAGGCGGGGCTATGAGCGTCGTTATCAGCGTCATCATTATGGCTACGCCGAACACCTCAGGCCCTATGGTTCCGGTGGAAAGGCCTATGCCAGCGATGATGAGCGCTACCTCGCCGCGCGGCATCATGCCTACGCCTATCCTGAGAGCACCTTTAAAATTGAATTTAAGGAACAGCGCCGGAATTCCACAACCTAAAACTTTGCCCGCTATGGCAAGCAGGGTATAGACGATGCCGAAGACGATCGCCCCTTTCATCGCCTTGAAGTCAACGATCATTCCCATCACGCAGAAAAATACCGGAACGAGGATCTGGTAGATACCACGCAGCCTGTTGTGTAATTCGTTTACAACGTCGGTACGGGAGAGGGACAGCCCCGTGATGTAGGCACCTATTATCATCGCAAGGCCGGCTAATTCCGAAAGGCCGGCAAGCAGCAATGCCAGCCCCAGCGATACTGCCGCTATCGTCTCCTCGGATTTAAACCACTTAAGAAAGCCGGTGATCTTGCGAGCGAGCAAAAGCCCTCCCACCGTGCACACTATCCAAAACCCAAAAGCCTTCACGGCGATAAAGAGGATGTGTTTCCAATCCACACCGGATTCAGAACCGCCGGAGTTCTTCGATATGCCTATGATCACGGCCATCGCTATGATGCCCAAAACATCGTCTATTACGGCGCCTGAGAGTATCGTCACCCCCTCGGGGGAATCGAGTTTTCTTTTTTCAGAAAGTATTCTGGCTGTGATACCTACGGATGTAGCCGTAGATATCGCGCCTAGAAAGAGGGCGGAAGGCGACATGTAGTTTTCCGCTATTCCAAAAACCACGGCTGCAAGGTCGCCTAACACAAACGATGCCACCAGACCGCCTATACCCACCACGCTCCCTGCGGCCGAATATCTAAGGAAGGTGGCCAGATCGGTTTCAAGTCCGACTAGAAATAGCAAAATGATCGAGGCTACGGTGGCAATCCCGTAGAGTTCAGGGCTTACAGCTATCGCGCCGTGGGGTAGGGAGAAAAGAGAGCCTATTACAGGCAGTTCGAAAGATCCAAGTGCGTAGGGGCCTATTATCATTCCCGCACAGAGCTCACCCAAAACCGAGGGCTGTTTGAGCACTCTTTGAAAAAAATAGCCCAGCGAGCGCGCGGTTATTATGATGACCGCGAGTTCCAAAACGAGCCTCGTCATCCGCTGGCCCATGTTGTGGGGTGAGATGTCGTCTGAGGCATTTGCATCGACGGCAAAAAAAATGACTAACAAAAACAACGCAGGTGCGATTTTTAAAAATTTTTGAGAATTTCGCATATTAAATTCCTATTCGGCGAACAAAAGCGCAAGGACCTCTTTGGGAGAAGCTGCCGCAGCTATCCCATCACGAACGGATTTGTGTTTGAGCTTCTGCATTAGCTCGGCTAGAAACTGAACATGCGGGACGGGAAGCTCGACAGGAGAGAGTGTCATTATGAATATCCTGGCCGGTTTGGCATCTAGCGAATTGAAATCGATGCCAGAAGGTTTAGTTCCCAGAACCGCTATGATGTCTTTGATTCCTGAGATTCGCGCATGGGGGATGGCGATGCCATCTTGAATGCCCGTGGACATCTTGCCCTCGCGCTTGAGGATCGCAGCCATAGATTCATCTAGCCTGTTAAAATTTAGCCTGCCGGAATTGCACATGGCCTCGAGAAGCTCTAAGAGTATTTCGTCTTTCGTTTCGCTTTTAAGCTCGGTGACTATTGCATCGGCACCTATGTATTTTTTGAGATTCATGATAATCCTCACCAACCCGAAAAATTCCGCGGAATGTTTTGTTTCGAGTGAAACGAGAAATTTCGTATCCACCGAAGTCGCGACTTTTGTCACATTATCTCTACTAAATCAATAAAAAGACCGGCCGCCTTATGAGGGACGGCCGATCGGTAAATTCCAAATAAAGCGTACCGTTACGGGGCTATAAACGTAAACGTTGCAGTTGCAGCGCCAACCGTGAAATTTAAAACGCAAAAGATTATCCCCTAAATCCCTTGCGGGAACGCTTGATTTTTTTGAGGATCACCTTGTCTTTATCATCATCTATCGGGTCGCTTGGGTTTTCTTTGCCCTTTTTTGTGCCTTTGAGTTTTTCAAATTGCAAGGCTTTGGCTTCCACCTTGGATGTCGGTGTCGAAGAAAAACGTGACACCTGTCTGGCAGCTTCCTGCGCAACGGCCCCGGCATCGATGTTATCCAAAAACTGTTCGATATCGTCACCGTGCTTTTCAATCATATCATCCAAGATGAACTCGAGATTTCGAAGGGGCGATGGGAATGTATCGAGAAGGGCCTTTATCCGTTGTTTTGCGGGAGATTTTATCAGTATCAAATTATCTGGTTGCCGGTAATCTTTTTTTATTTTTTGAAAAAATTCGTCAAATTTGTCGGCAGCCAGCCCACAAGACGGTTTTATTGATACAGCTACAAGCTCGTCTAGCCCTTCGTCGGTGTACTTCCCTTCGTTTATGCGCATGGCATCGAAGGGGACATGTATTTCGCCTACATACCTGTATTGTTCGAGCGCGAAAAATTCATCCCGATTTAAAATATAGCTTCCATCGTCTTGCCTGTAGGGTTCGAAGAGTCGTTTCCAAGCGGGGAGATCGTATTTTTCAGCATCGACGAAGCCCATACGCCAAAGCTGTTCCACTTCGATGCTGGTATAGCGTATGTGTTTGCCGTCGGAAGTTTTTTCGAGCTGTTCCCATATATTTTCCATTACATCGGTGCCGGCTAATTCAAGTGCCATCTAATACCTCCTTGGGGCGGCATCTTAAATCTGGGTGCGCAAAGTGTCAAAAGATTTGGTCATTCATGCTTGTATGTGTAAAAAGCCTGTGCTAGAGGATCGATATGTCAGTGGCCGACTCAAAACGCCTTCCCTCTTGGCTTAAAAAATCGGTGCTTTCGGGGGAGGGTGTTCATTCATTAAAAACCGGTCTAAGAAAATATGGACTTTGCACCGTGTGCGAGGAGGCTAGATGTCCCAATATCGGGGAATGTTTCAAACGCGGTACGGCCACCATGATGATAATGGGACGTGTTTGCACGAGATCGTGCGGTTTTTGTAATGTGAGCTCTGGAGTTCCAGATCCAGTAGAAGCTGACGAACCCGCTCGTGTAGCCCTGCAAATCCGCGAGATGGGCCTTAGCCATGCCGTCATCACCTCGGTTACGCGCGATGATCTAATAGATGGGGGTGCATCGCATTTTGCAGAAACCATACGCGCGATAAGGCGACTAAATCCCGAGACCACAATCGAGGTTCTAACTCCCGATTTTAACTGCAACGTCTGGGATATTGAAACCGTCTGTGCTGCGATGCCCAATATATTCAACCACAATCTGGAAACTGTCGAACGTCTCACGCCATATATAAGAAGCAGGGCCCAATATCATCGGTCACTCGAGGTGCTTCGTATAGCTAAAAAGGCCCTGCCTTCTGGTCTTATAAAATCTGGACTAATGGCAGGGCTTGGAGAAACCCCTGAAGAAATTTCGGTTACGCTTTCAGAGATGAAAAATGCCGGTTGCGACATAGTAACTATCGGTCAGTACCTTATGCCTTCTAAGGACGCGTTGCCGGTCGCTGAATATGTTTATCCTGAAACCTTCCGTGAATATGAGAAGTTAGGGTTGAAACTTGGATTTAAATATGTGTTTTGTGGGCCTTTTGTGCGCAGTTCGTATATGGCAGATAAAGTCTTGCTTTAAGAATATTTTGAAAGGGAAATACATGGTATCGATCGAAAAGTCCATCACTGTAAACACAAATGCCTCAAAACTCCTGAATGTAGTTACAAATTTTAATTCCTATCCGGATTTTCTGCCCGAGATGAAAAAAGTGAAGATCATAAAATCTTCAGCCAGAAGTATAACAGTGACCTTTGATATGAACCTCATGCAGCAAATTAAATATACCCTCAAGTTCGACTTGAAAAAAAAGAACCTCATGCCGTGGTCTTTTGTGGAAGGTGATTCCGTTATAAAGGATAATTCCGGATTTTGGAAAATTGAAAAGCTCGATAAAAACCTCTGTGATCTCACCTACCATCTAGACATTGATTTCAATATATGGCTGCCTTCTTCGGTGATTGAAATGCTTTTAAACGATCATCTCCCAAGAATGCTCGAAAAATTCAAACAGCGCGCCGAGGGCATTCTTTGACAGAATTTTCGTTTTTAGAGATCCCTGTTTACTATTTTAGCTTATAGCCCTGAAATACCTGCCTAAAGCGAGTAGCGGAAAGAAATGACGGTAACCGTGATAGCGGATGTAGAAATGACCTTGAAAGCCGGTGCCGGTATGATGTCTTTCGTTCCAGCCACCCTGTGCATTTCTGGAACTCAAAAGATATTCTGCACAACGGCGTGCAGCGCTACCGCTGGCTCTCCCGCCGGCCACGAGCCCCATTAGCGCCCAAGCGCTCTGGGATGGAACGCTTACGCCGTAGGTTGAGAAATTCCCGGTGTCGTAGGTAATAGGCGATTCACTAAAACCGCCGTCTTTGCGTTGTATCTTCTCGATCCAGTTGAGGGCTTTTGCGACGCGGTCATCGGCGGAGGGGTCTATACCTATCGCCGAAAGCCCCATAAGTACGTTCCACGTGCCATATATGTAATTGATCCCCCAGCGCCCAAACCATGCCCCGGATTCTTCCTGTGTCTTCCAGATGAAATCGAGCGCGCGGCGGATAACAGGGTGTTTTCTGTCGTATCCGTTTTGCGTTGCCAAAAACTCTATCATTCTACCCGTTATGTCTGGAGTTGAAGGATCTAGGCACGCATTGTGATCGGAAAAAGGTATGCGATTTACTAAAAGCTGGGTCTGATTTTTATCAAATGCCCCAAACCCTCCATCATTATTTTGCATGGAAAGCATCCAGTTAATGCCAAGTTGCATGCATTCACGTTTTTTTTCATCGGGAATTGCAAGCCTATCTATGACGCCAAGCACTTCGATCGTATCGTCCACATCAGGGAAATAGTCATTTTCGAACTCGAATGACCATCCGCCGGGCTTGCCTTTTTTATTTTTCACGGCCCAATCGCCGTAAGCCTCTTTGATCTGCTTTGAAATGAGCCAACAACCGGCCTTGAGCAGGGCAGGGTCGTCTGGCGAAATCCCCGCCTCCAAAAGCGCCATAACCGACCAAGGTGTGTCCCATACCGGGGATATGCAACATTGCTGATGAATTTTGATGCTGGACTTGGAATTTTGTGCCCAAGGACCGCTGGAACCTTCGGTAAAAGGATTGACCCCGATTTCACGAAGTCTGGAAGGTGGGTTCACGCCATCATCTTTAATTTCTTCAGGAAGTGCAGGCACATCGTCTGTCGTATAAACCTGCTGGAACATCTTGAGTGCCTCGAAGGGCTTCTTTATTTGAGGGGAATCGTTTGAATAACCAAGCGATTTAAACGCTAAAGCACAATAAGCAAGTGCCGGATAGATATCCTCGGTGGATTTTACGTGTTCCCAAGTCCATTTTTTGCATTTATTTATCGAATATTTAAGAAGTGGATGAAAAGGCATTTTATTCCAAACCTTAAGCAACCTATCGATTTGAATGAAGAAATTTCCCCAAGAAAAATATCCCTTATTTGTAGAGAGCTTATATTTTCTATGCTTGGGTTTATTGCAAAACAATTCTTCTAACATTACGTCTTTAGGAGGTTTTTTTGTATTTCGCTGGGTCATGAAGATAAGCAGCGGAACTATCGTGGCACGTGCCCAACTGGAAAATTCGTAAATATTGAAGGGAAACCAGCTTGGGAATAGTATAAACCAGCTGGGCATGCATGGACAGGCGTTCCAAGGCACAATTCCAAACATGGCAAGATGTATCTTTGTGAAAACACGGGCTTTTTCTATGCCTCCGTGTTCTAGTATGTATTGACGCGCCTTTATCATGTTTTCGGCGTCAGCCGGCACACCTGCAATTCTAAGCGCCCAATAACACTCGATTGTCGTGGAAAGTTCGGGCGGGCCATCATTATATATTGACCAAGTACCGTTGTCCCTTTGAACGTCTAATATTCGGTTTTTTATGCCTTCCTGAATATGCTCATCGACCATATCCAGATAGTGCATAAGCAGGATAAATTCAGTGCCTATGGTTTCGTTGGCCTCGAGGGAATACCACCAGTAACCGTCCGAGCGTTGATGCGAGAGTATCAATTGAACTGTATCTTCAAGGCCGGCATAAACGCCTTGGTTGTTTTTCGTACCCACGACGGATAGATGAGGCTTTTTTATTTCAGAACGCGATGCAGTGCAGGTCTTTTCCATTTGCCTTGCTCCAGTTTAAAAGTCCGTATTCATTAAGATATTCATCTCCAAAATGCCACATTTTTTTGCACGAACTCGCCAGACGGAGGAAACACGGGAACCGAGAACCAGGGACAAGGAACCTAGGATCGGGAATCATGTCCCGGATTTTCCGAGTTACGAGTCCCGAATCCCGAGTCACGGATTTTGAGACCCGCCAGACGGAGGAAAATCCTGTTGATGGTTAAATATGCGATTGTGGCGTATAAGATATATTATGTCTGGTTTTGTTTGTAACTTTGGGATGGAGGATTAAATCCTCAAAGAGCTTGCATCTATACCACTATCGGCAAAATATTTTTGCAGACGTTTTATGAGATTTTCCTCGAGCTGCCTTACCCTTTCCTTGGATATGCCGTATTGTTCAGCTATGTCTTGAAGTGTAAGCGGCAATTCGGACAACAGCCTTTCGCGAAATATTTTTTTATCTCTTTCGTTCAATTCTTTTTCGAATTTTTCAAACTTTTCCTTCAAAATATCCTGAGTTTGCCGATCTGCAATCATTTCATCCACTGCTTCGCCTTCAGCGGCGACAAAATCCTTAAGATATCCACTTTGACCCAACTTATCAGATCCCACCGGCGCATCGAGTGCGTATTCAGACGTGGTAAGCCTCTTTTCCATCTCTATAACGGCCGATTCCGCAACCCCGAGCCTTTTGGAAAGCTCTTTTGAAGACGCGATATATCCTTCAGATTCGAGTTTTTTTCTCTCTTGCATCAAATTGTAGAATAATCTTTTCTGATCCTTGGTCGTACCTATTTTTATCATGCGAAAATTATCAATTATATATTTTAGTATATATGACTTGATCCACCAAGTCGCATAAGACGAGAGTCTCGCGCCCTTATCAGGATCAAAATTTTTTACCGCGTGCAAAAGGCCCACGTTCCCTTCCTGAATGAGATCCAAAATATTATGGTGAGCACTGCGATATTCCATCGCTATCTTGGCTACAAGCCTTAGATGCGTGGAAACAAGTCTTTTTGCCGCATCTATATCGCCTAACTCTCTAAACCTTATCGCAAGATCCCTCTCCTCCACGGGAGTTAGCATGGGATATCGCGCAACTTCCTGAAGATAGGCATGAATCGGGTCACGCCTGACAAGCGAAGAGCCTTCGCCTTTGTCTCTTTTCTTGTTGGATAAGTTTTTTTCTGCCATAGAGCGAACCCGTTTACAATAATCAGATGATTACCGCAAATATTTCTCCCCTGACCCGGCATCCTATGAACGGACAGTTGGAAGATTTGGATTCAAACTTGCCTGAAAGTTGAAATTCTTTTTTAAGATCGACAATGCAAAGTGAAGCCGGAAATCCCCTTTTCAGGATTGCCATGTCGCGTCTTAACACCTTCGCCGGACCCGAAGTAAAAAGTTCCACAAGTCTTTCAAGAGTGACAAGCCCCTCGTCAACGAGGCGCATACATACAGAAAATGCGTTCTCCATGCCGATGACTCCGAAGGCAGATTTTTCTATTCCCTGTTTTTCAGCGGCGGCGTGCGGTGCGTGATCCGTGGCTATAGCATCGACTGTACCATCGTTTATACCGGCTATCAAAGCATGCCGATCTGCCTTTGTGCGAAGCGGAGGATTCATCTTCGCGTTGCCTGAAAGCCTTTCGACATCGTCTTCGGTGAGGAGCAAATGATGAGGTGTCACCTCGCAGGTAACACAAAGCCCCAAGGATTTGGCCTTTCTCACAAGCTCCATGCCTTCCATCGTGCTCACATGCGTCAGATGAAGCCTGGCTCCTGTTCTCTCCGCAATTTCTAAATCTCTTTGAATGGCATCGTTTTCGGCAGAGCGATTGATACCCCGAAGGCCAAGTTTTTTCGCAACACTACCAGCATTTATATGCCCACCGGCGCTCTTGGCAAAAAATTCGGGATGGGAAATCACCAGAAGATCAAGCTCCTTCGCACTGGCAAAGGCATCGAAGGCAAGATTGTAATCTTGAATGCACCTGCCGTCGTCGGAAATTGCCACTATTCCTTCGCGAAGCATGCCTTCATAATCGGCCAATTTTTCACCTTCAAGGCCCACCGTCATCGCACCTATGGGTGAAACATTCACCAGGCCGACGGATTTTGCCCGATCGATTATATAGCGGGTTATCTTCGCACAGTCGTTGACAGGATTTGTATTGGGCATGCAAAGGATAGTGCCAAAGCCTCCAGCCAAAGCTGCCCGGCTTCCCGATTCGATATCCTCTTTATATTCAAAACCGGGTTCGCGAAGATGCACGTGAAGGTCGATGAAGGCTGGAAATATATGCAGTCCCGTAGCATCAAAAACGTCGGATGCAGCGGCCAAAGCCTGTCTATCGTCGCTTATTTCAGAAATTTTGCCGGCTTCTATGAAGATGTTTCGTACGCAGTCAAGACCCGCTGCGGGATCGAAAACCGTTCCGCCCGCTATCACTTTGGCGTGCCTGATGCTTCTAGGCACCATAGGGCTCCGTTATATCTTTATCCGCGCCGAAGATCTTGGCGATGAGAGCCACCCGCGTCCACATGCCGTTTCTCTCCTGACGCCAATACTTCGCTCGAGGGTCTGCGTCCACGTGAAAGTCTATTTCTTTGCGTCTGGGCAGAGGGTGCATGATCAGGGCATCTTTTTTAAGTATCTTGAGATGGTCGCAAGTGAAGTAATATTTTGAATAATCTATAGCTTTCGATTCTCCACTCTCATCGTGTTCATCTTGTATTCTGGTCATGTATATCGCATCGACCTCGGGGATGACCTCTTCAAAATTTGTGGTTTCTGTGAAATTCATACCGTTCTCAATAAGGTATTTTTTCAGGTCATCTTCTATCTTGAGAGATTCGGGAGATACAAAATAGATATGCACGTCTTTGAAGTGGCGCAAGAGCCGGCTAAGCGACCTCACCGTTCTTCCGCGCTTGATATCGCCGACCATGGCGATTTTCTTGCCATCCAGATCTCCACCTGTTTTTCCAAACGAGCGCCTAAGCGTATAAACGTCAAGCAGTGCCTGGGTTGGGTGTTCATCTTTTCCGGAACCGCCGTTGATGACAGGCACGCGCCGCGGCGTGTCATCTAAAAGTTCTGCAACTCGGTCGGCAAGCCCGGCCACCGGCGAGCGCATTATTATCATATCTACATAGCTAGAAAAAGTGCGTAGGGCGTCTTCCTGCGTTTCGCCTTTAATCTCGGAGGAAGTGCTTGAATCTCTTATCTCGGAACATTGTATTCCCAGAATTTGGCAGGCATTGAGAAAAGAGAGGAAAGTTCTTGTCGAGGGCTGGGTGAAATAGAGCATCGCCCTTCTATCGGACATGAGGCTTCGCAGATAATCCGTTCCCTTTTTGCTCTGCGAAATTTTTCTCAGCGTATTGGTTATATCATAGAGTTCGTCCAAAAATTTTCTATCAAACTGCGACGATCTCAACACATGATATATTTCGCTCATTTCTTTACCCTTTCACTACGACTTCATTTACGCCATCGGTATCGGCAAAACGCACCTTTACATTTTGAGTGGCGGTCGTTTTCAGCTCCTTTGCCACATACTCGGCGTAGATTGGAAGCTCCCGCCATCCTCTATCCACCATCACCATGAGTTTTACAAAACGCGGACGGCCAAGATCGATTAGCGCGTCAAGAGCCGCGCGTATGGTCCTGCCTGTATAGAGGACGTCGTCCACAAGGACTATCCCTCTTCCTGTAATTGCAAAAGGAAGTTCAGATTTTTTCACTACTGGATTGTGATCGACCTCGCTTAGGTCGTCCCGGTATAGGTTTATATCCAGACTGCCCACATCCAGGGGCTTGTGCTGAAGAGATTCGATTTTTTTTGCAAGCCAGTTTGCAAGGGGCACGCCTCGGGTCTTTATGCCGACAAGTGCAACATCGTGTACACCATCGGCTACTATCCTTCTGGCGACGTCTAGTATGGCCCGGTCCATTTCAGATTCGTTAAAGAGTGTTTTTGTGGTTTTGATCATTTTTTAAGACCTCCGATTAAAAAAAAGGCCTTCCTGATTTTAAAATACAGGAAGGCCGCTATGCGTCTTTTGCTTTTCGGAACATGTCAAATACGCCCTATCTCGAGAATTTCGACGCTTCTAGCTTAAAAAAAACCTCTAAGTCAATGAAATAGAGATGTCCTTTAGTCGATCCATCGGCCAAATTCATGCCATCTGATGCCGCCATGGTCTTTATCGAGCGAAAGCCACACGAACATAGCCTTGCCTTTTATATTGCCCTCGGGAACGAAGCCCCATTCGCGACTGTCGGCAGAATTGTCCCGATTGTCGCCCATCACAAAATACATGCCCTCGGGTACCGTTACTTCGAAAGAATGCCTTGGCATATATCGCTCATATTGAATTGTATGTTCGTTGCTGCCTAGTAATTCGTGGTAGAAGTCGAAATCACGCCATCCACGGACAAAGGGAATAGTCTCTTCGATGGAGTTTTTTAAAATAAGCCTTCGCTTATCGCCGGGATATTCGTTGGCCTTGAGTTGCTGGGTTTTAAGCCTTTCCCCATTGATAAATACGTCCTTTTCCTCAAGCCTTATAAAATCGCCCGGAAGACCTACCACCCTCTTTATAAAGTCCTTGCTCTCATCTTCGGGAAATATAAAAACTATCACGTCCCCTCGGTCTGGTTTTTTCCCGTCGATAAATTTGGTTTTCATGAAAGGCAGCCGAAGACCATAAACAAATTTATTCACGAATATATGATCGCCTACTGACAATGTAGGAAGCATGGAACCCGAGGGTATCTTAAACGCTTCCACTACAAAAAGCCTTATGATCAAAGCGATAAGAACAGCTGCACCTATCGCCTCTACGTATTCTCTAAACGATCCTTTTTTCTTGGAATTTTTTTTAACTTCTTCACCCATCTTATCTCCCCTAAAGCGTTTTTTATCTTAAAGTATCGCTTTAAACATTTTACTTTGAGTTTTGTTTTTTTGCTCCGTCTGCCGGTTTCCTTTTTACTTGGCCTTGAGCACGCTTAAAAAAGCCTCTTGCGGGATGTCCACCCTCCCCACTTTTTTCATTCGTTTTTTACCTTCTTTTTGCTTTTCAAGCAATTTACGTTTTCTGGTGATATCGCCACCATAGCACTTGGCAGTAACATCCTTACGCAGGGCCTTGACCGTCTCTCGGGCCACTATCTTACCCCCGATTGCCGCCTGTATGGCGACATCGTATTGTTGACGAGGGATGAGCTCTCGCAGTTTCTTGACAAGCTCCCGGCCCCGGTATTGCGCATCGTCGCGGTGAATGATTATCGAAAGCGCATCTACTGGATCGCCATTTATAAGGACCAAAAGTTTGACAAGCTTTGCCGGTCTGTAGCCTATAATTTCATAATCGAGCGACGCATACCCCCGGGAAATCGTCTTTAACATGTCAAAAAAATCGAACATCATTTCTGAAAATGGCAATTCGTATTCGATCATGACCCGGTCATGGCCGAAGTACTGCATATTTTTCTGCACAGCCCTTCTTTCCTGACACATCTGCATGACCGAGCCGACACATTCGCCCGGGCATAACACCGAAATCTTGGCGTAGGGTTCGCTTATCGATTCTATGTGCTGGGGTTCAGGAAGTTTTGCAGGATTGTCAACCATCACCGTGGCGCCACGGGTGGTTTTTACATCATAAACGACAGTAGGGGCTGTGGAAACAAGCGAGAGATCGTATTCGCGCTCGAGCCTTTCCTGAATTATTTCCAGATGCAAAGAACCTAAAAAACCGGCTCTAAAACCAAAACCAAGGGCGGTGGAACTTTCCGGTTCAAAACTAAATGCCGCATCGTTTAGACGCAGTTTCTCCATGGCTTCCCTTAAATCGTCGTAACGACCGGGATCTGTGGGATAAAGCCCCGCAAAAACCATGGGCTTTACTTCCTTAAAACCAGAAAGTGGAGCCAGAGCTCTATTTTCCGCATCGGTTATCGTGTCACCTACCTTGGTATCGACTACGAGCTTCACGCCTGCTACAACTACGCCCACCTCTCCTGTCCTTAAAACATCCACATCTATGGGGTGAGGTGTGAAAATGCCAAGTTTTTGTACCTCGAAATGTTTGCCGGCATTCATAAAGACTATCTTCTGTCCTTTGCGAAGTTCTCCATCCACCACCCGAACAAGAGCCACCGCTCCCTGATAGGCATCAAACCAGCTATCGAAGATGAGAGCCCTAGTGGGGGCATCGGTTCGTCCGGAAGGAGGCGGAAGATATTTGACTATGGACTCTAATATTTCATCCACGCCCTGCCCGGTCTTGGCAGAAACAGCCACGGCATTTTCGGCAGGAATGGTGAGTATCTCTTCGCATTGCTCCATGGTGCCCGGTACATCCGCATTTGGGAGATCTATTTTATTGATGACCGGCAGCAGCTCAAGATTGTTGTGCATAGCCATCAGGGCGTTTGCCAATGTCTGGGCCTGCACACCCTGGGTTGCATCCACGACCAGCAGCGCGCCCTCGCACGCGGCTAACGAACGACTGACTTCATAATGAAAATCCACGTGTCCCGGGGTGTCGATTAGGTTTAGCTGATAGACCCTGCCATCGCTGGCCTTATAGTTGATGCGCACGCTCTGGGCCTTGATGGTTATGCCACGCTCGCGCTCAAGCTCCATGCTATCTAGGAACTGGTCGCGATGCTCGCGCTCGGTTATCGCGCCGGTCCTTTCCAGGATCCTGTCGGCCAAAGTCGATTTACCATGATCGATGTGCGCTATTATGCAAAAATTTCTTATGTGGGATTGTGGCATCTGCTGTTCACTGCTCGTTTAAAACCACTATCGCTTCGAGGTTCTCGCGGTTTTTGAGCTCCTTCATATAATGAGTTGCATCGGATCTTGCCTGAAAACCGCCCATCCTCACCCTATACCATCGCCCCCTGTCGGGTATGTCGGCTATCATCATATAGGCGGGATAACCTTTGGTCTTCCATTTTTCCACGGTTGCTGTAGCCTCTTGCATGGTTGGATAAGAACCTATTTGAACGGAATATCTGGAACCCTCCGCTGATTTGACTCTTATCACGCTGGCGCTAGACGAGGCCGTTTCGGTTCCCTTGTTTTCTTCGCGGACATCGAGCTGGGGAGTCTGAGCTGGAGCTGCTGCGACCGACGCATTTTCCGCGTAAGGAATTTCTTCGGGGAGCTCCACGGGCGGGGCGACATCTTCTGCGGTATTTTTAATTATCACCTCGGGTT
>Ga0351859_1014_pt1 | contig 45670 bp, 38 predicted proteins | sample BONcelFGM3001D11_FD_206789 | JGI IMG/M metagenome (GOLD analysis project Ga0351859, IMG submission 206789) | Enriched cells from coal bed in the Powder River Basin, Montana, United States - BONCAT cells FGM rep2 HSBNCT.FGM.300.1.D11 ... | reverse complement strand
ATTTTTCTGAAAAAATATAGCGTCCCGGCCCTTGGCCCGGTGCTGGATTCTCTACAATTCGAAACCCCTCCGTAGTCCGTGATTTCATCTTTGCCGCGATCGTGGAATCCATTTCCACCGGATGAGCGAAGTCCTCCTTCGCTCATCGCCCCGCCTCTCTGCTCCGGGTTCCATGTGGCCTCTGCGATAAATTCAAAAGCAAAAAGCCGCACCAGTTGGAACCGGCGCGGCTTTTTTAGACGGATAAGCGCTGCCCGCTTATTTTTTGTGGTGGGCCAGCGCCGCTTGTGCGGCGGCAAGCTGGGCAATGGGCACGCGGTAAGGCGAACAACTCACATAGTCGAGTCCCAACTTGTGGCAGAATTTTACGCTGGAAGGCTCGCCTCCGTGCTCACCGCAGATGCCGAGCTTGATGTCGGGCCGGGTCTTGTGGGCGTTGTCTCGAGCAATTTTCATCAACTGGCCGACACCGGTCTGGTCAATGGTCGCAAATGGATTGCTTTCGATGATGTCGGCCTCTTCATAGGCAGGCAGGAAGCTGCCGGAGTCGTCGCGGCTCATGCCGAGCGTGGTCTGCGTGAGATCATTCGTGCCAAAGCTGAAGAATTCAGCATCCTCGGCGATCTGATCGGCCACCAGCGCGGCGCGCGGAATCTCGATCATGGTGCCGACGAGGTAGCGGAATTTCTGGCCGGTTTCCTTTTGCACTTCCCTGGCGACGTTGCGGACGATTTCGATCTGGAGCTTGAGTTCCCGCGGAAAACCAACCAGCGGGATCATGATCTCCGGGCGCACCTTGACGCCGGTTTTCTGGACCGCCGCGGCAGCCTCGAAAACAGCCCGGGCCTGCATTTCGGAGATTTCGGGATAGACGACCCCGAGGCGGCAGCCGCGATGGCCGAGCATGGGATTGAACTCGTGCAGGTCATGCACCCGTTTGATGATCTGGTCGACGGACATGCCGAGCTTGCCGGCGAGATCCTCCTGCTGGGCGCGGTCGTGCGGCAGAAATTCGTGGAGCGGCGGATCGAGGAAGCGGATCGTGGCCGGAAGACCGTCAAGCGCCTTGAAGATGCCGATGAAGTCCTCACGCTGGTAGGGCAGGAGCTTCTCGAGGGCGGTTTTGCGCTCATCGGTGGTGGTGGCAAGGATCATCTCGCGCATCGCATCGATGCGGTCTCCCTCGAAGAACATGTGCTCGGTGCGGCAGAGGCCGATGCCCTTGGCGCCGAAAGCGATGGCGTTGACCACCTGCTCAGGCGTGTCCGCATTGGTGCGCACATCAAGATCGGCGATTTTTTCCGCCCACTTCATGAGGTTGGCGTAGTCCCGGTAAATCGCGCTCTTCTCGGGCTTCAACGTCTTGGCGACGAGCACCTGGACGACCTCGGAGGGCGCTGTTTTCACCTCGCCGGCAAAAACTTCCCCGGCGGTGCCGTCGATGGAAATGAAGTCGCCTTCGTTGAGCGTGACGCCTCCGGCGGCAACCGTCTTTGCCACATAGTCGATCTTGAGCGCAGAGGCGCCGCAGACACAGACTTTGCCCATTTGGCGGGCGACGAGCGCGGCGTGCGAGGAGACTCCGCCTCGGGCGGTAAGGATGCCTTCGGCGGCAATCATCCCGCGCAGATCCTCCGGGGAGGTCTCGACACGCACGAGCAGAACGCGCTCGCCTTTTTCGGCCCATTCCACGGCCCGGGCGGCGCTAAAGACGATCTTGCCACAAGCGGCTCCGGGGCCGGCGGGCAGGCCGCTGGCGATTTTCGTCGCACTCTTTACACTGGCCCGGTCGAAGATCGGGGCAAGAATGTGGGAAAGCGAATCCGCCGGAATGCGGGCGATGGCCTCCTCCTTGGTGATGAGTTTTTCGAGCACCATCTCGGTGGCGATACGGACGGCGGCGAGGCCGGTGCGTTTGCCGTTGCGGGTCTGCAGGATGTAAAGCTCGTTGTCCTCGACGGTGAATTCGAGGTCCTGCATGTCGCGGAAATGGTTTTCGAGAATATCGCGAACCTCCAGCAGCTCCTTGTGAGCATGCGGCATTTCCTTGGCGAGCATGGCGACAGGATGCGGCGTGCGCACGCCGGCGACGACATCTTCACCCTGAGCGTTAATGAGGTACTCGCCATAGAAAACCTTTTCGCCGGAGGCCGGATCGCGGGTGAACGCGACACCCGTGGCACTGGTCTCGCCCATGTTGCCGAAGACCATGGTCTGGACGTTGACGGCGGTGCCCCATTCGGCCGGGATGCCGTACTTGCGGCGATAGACCTTGGCTCGGTCGTTATTCCAGGAGCCGAAGACAGCTCCAATGGAGCCCCATAGCTGCTTCATCGGGTCCTGCGGGAAGTCCTTGCCCGTGCGTTCCTTGATGAGGGCCTTGAAGAGGGAGACGAGCTTCTTGAGATCGTCGATGGAGAGATCGGTGTCCTTCTCAACTCCGGCTTCGTGTTTAACGGACTCGATGACCTGTTCAAAGGGTTCGTGATCCTCCCCGGGACGGGACTGCACGCCCATGACGACGTCGCCATACATCTGAAGAAAACGGCGGTAGCTATCCCAGGCAAAGCGTGCGTTGCCGGATTTTTCGGCAACGATTTCGACCGTGGTGTCGTTCATGCCGAGGTTGAGGATGGTATCCATCATGCCCGGCATGGAATCGCGGGCACCGGAGCGGACGGAGAGCAGAAGCGGGGATTCCTTGCTGTTGAATTTTTTCCCAACGGCTTTTTCGACCTGTCCGAGCGCGGCCTCGACCTGTGCGGTGAGTTCCTTGGGATAGGAGCGTTTGTTTGCGTAGTAGTAACTACAGACTTCCGTGGAGATCGTGAATCCCGGAGGAACCGGAAGACCGATACGAGTCATCTCGGCAAGATTGGCGCCTTTTCCGCCGAGGAGCGGCTTCATGGAACCGTCACCATCGGCGCTGCCTGCGCCGAAAAAGTAAACGTATTTGCCTTTTTTGGGTGCCTTGGCCCGTGCGGGCCCGGCTGATGTTTTGGTCTTTTTCTTGGACATTGGTGGGATAAGGAAAGGAAGGGAACCCCCTTGATAGCAGGCTCAAGAAGAGCCGCAAGAATAAGCGAAAACAGAAATGCCGCCGTTTGCAAAAACGGCGGAGCGAAATGTCTGACGGAGAGCCGTCAGGCCGGCTGGGATTCCGCGGCGGAAGTCGCGACTTCGTTGAAGAGGCGATGGAATTCATCAAGCCCGGTACTGGGAATGATGATGGAATTCCGACGGCCATGGGCCTCTTCGGTAATTCGCATGAACCTTCCGCGGTCGTTTTCGCGGAACTCGATAAAGAAGTGCTTGCGTTCGATCTGCAAGTCACGAGCCATGAGGATATTGTCCATTCAGTCTGTTACAGCGTTTTTCTGAGAGCTTCAGCAATATGGACCATGAGCGATGGGCGACAAGTTCAAACTGGCTGAAAATCCACCTGCTGCTTGAACATGTCCACCCGGGCGACCGCTACTTCGATCATCTGTCCGGCTTGAAAGCTCGTTTTGGTTTTGCGTCCGATAAAGCGGGAGCGTGCCGGATCATGGACATAAAAATCGTTGGCGAGAGTGGAAACATGGACCAGTCCGGTAAGCAGGAAGTCGGGGAGTTCGACAAGCAGGCCGTAATTGCGAACCTCAATAATGCGGGCCGGGAATGTGGCTCCCTTGCGGCCGCTGAGTTGCTGTTGGAAGAACTCGAGCTTCTTGAGTTTCGTGGACTCGCGCTCTGCATCAGTGGCAATGCGCTCCGTGGTGGAAATATGTTCGGACAGGGACGCCAGTTCATTGGAGGCGGGCCCGATTTTGGAGAGACCTAGCAGGCGCTCGAGCGAGCGATGCACGATGAGATCGGCATAGCGGCGGATGGGACTGGTGAAATGGGCGTAGTCGTCCTTGGAAAGGCCGAAATGACCAAGCGGCTGCGGAGAATAGGTCGCCCGCTTCAGGCTCTTGAGCAGGCCGATCTTGACGGCGTATTCGTAGGGCTTGCCGCGCACGGAAGCCAGCAGGCGGGTAAGCTCTTCGCGTTTGGAAAGATTTCCGGCACGAATACCAAAGGTCGCGACGACCTCCTGATACTCGGCGAGTTTTTCGGGATCGGGTTTTTCGTGAATGCGGTAAACTGTGGGCTGCTTGGTGAGCTTGAGTTCGCGGGCGACAGCTTCGTTGGCCAGCAGCATAAGCTCCTCGATGAGCTGGTGGGAGATATCGTTTTCGACCTTCTCGAGCCGAACCGGCTTGCCCTTGTCATCGAGCCAGACCTTGACCTCAGGAAAATCGAGCTCAAGGGAACCTTTTTCGAACCTCTTTTTGCGCAGGAGCGCGGAGACCTCCCAGGCGGCATGCACACGGCGGCTGGTCTCGTCGATGGGCGGTTTTTGCAGGATGGCGAAGGCTTGTTTGTAGGTGAGACGGGCCGCGCTTTTGATGACCGTTTTTGCGAAGCGGACCTTGAACATTTTCCCCTGCCGGTTAACCTCGGCAAAGACGGAGAACGCCAGACGCTCAACATTCGGCTTGAGGCTGCAAATGCCGTTGCTAAGCGATTCGGGCAGCATGGGAATCACTCGATCGGGGAGATAAACGCTATTCCCGCGTGAGACGGCTTCGCGATCCAGCGCGCTTTTGGGGCGCACGTAATGGGAGACATCGGCGATATGGACACTCACATTCCAGCCGCGATTGGTGGGCTGGACCTCGATGGCGTCGTCAAAATCGCGGGCATCATCGGGATCGATGGTAATGATGTGGCGGTCGCGCAGATCCTCGCGGCGGGCGGCTTCGGAGGGAGTGACGGTGGAGCTTGTTTTTTCCGACTCCGCAAGCACGTCGTCCGGAAATTTTTCGGGCAGACGATATTTGCGAATAATCGAAAGCATGTCCACGCCCGGGTCTCCGGCGCGTCCGAGGACTTCAATGACAACACCCTCGGGGTTGACGTGGCGGCTTTTCCACTCTTCGAGCCTGGCAACAACCTTGTCGCCGGGGCGGGCCTTCAGCTCATCCTTAGGCTTGGGAACGTAGAGGTTGTGGACAAACCGGGGGTCGTCGCCGACGACAAAGAAGAAATTCTTCGATTTTTGTAATGTTCCGATGATGGTCGGATTGGCCCGTTCCAGAATGCGGATGACCCGCCCTTCGCGGCGCGTTGCCGGGGGCACACGAGGGTCGCCAAGGCTGCCGCGCCGGTCCGTGGATACCCGGGCAACGACCCGGTCACCATGCATGGCCGTCCAGGTGTTCTCGGCACTGATGTAGAGATCGGGTTCGCCGGGTGCTTCGTTGAGAACATGGGCCGCCCCGCTGGCGTGAAATTGGATGACTCCCGTAAAGAGATCCGCATCCTTTGGCACGATGTAGCGGTCCTTGCGAATGCGGGCGATGTCTCCTGCCCGCTCCATATCCGCAAGCGTGGTCTGTAGTTTTCGGCGCAGCCCCGGATTTAAATTAAGCGCCTGAAAAATTTCGTTTTTGTCGAGCGGCTGGCTTCGAACAAGTTCAAGAATGCTTTCCTGAAGAGAGCGCTTCGGCGAAGCCGAGGCGCTGGAAGATTGGGGAGGTCTTTTATTTCGCCTCCTGAATTGACCCGACACGAGAGGCACTGTCGGGCAGCAACCGTCGCGTGACAAGAAAATGCTTGCCTGCCGCCACAGAGACGCGACATTTCCCCTCTGACAAAGTCACCCATTTTCATGAACCATCTCCCCAAACGAAGCGCCTTCACCCTCATCGAGCTTCTCGTTGTTATTTCAATCATTGCGATTCTTGCGAGTCTGGCCATCCCGGCGGCAAGCGGCGCAATCGACCGGGCAAAAAAAGCTCAGGCTCAGAATGCGGCAACGCAGATCGCGACGGCAATCATTGGATATGAAACGGAGTACGGTCACTTGCCGACCAATGGCACAAGCGACGACTCAGGATATGCAAATCTCTTCAATGTGCTCGGAAATATCGGCAGTGCCTCAACCGAAAATCCCCGTGGTATTGTCTTCCTGGAGATCCCTGATGCCAAAAATGGCAAAAATGGCCTGGCCGGCAATAATTACAAGGACCCGTGGGGCAATACTTACGTGGTGGTCATGGACGGAAACTATGACAACAGCATCACCGTAAATGGCGAAACACTCCGCAAGAAGGTGGCTGTTTATTCAAACGGCAAGGACAAGCAAGCTGGCACCACCGACGACGCCAAGTCCTGGTAAAAAATAATTTTGCGCATGCGGGTGTAGTTCAATGGCAGAACGCCAGCTTCCCAAGCTGGACACGGGGGTTCGATTCCCCTCACCCGCTCTCTTTTCTAAAAAAAGCCCCGGCATGCACCGGGGCTTTTCCGTTTTCAACCTTCGATTCCGACGGCGCGGAATTTGGCATCGACGTGCTGAAAATGGCGATCCATCGAACAGGCGTCGTCAATTTGCTCCCGGCTGAGGTGTTCCGCCACGGAAGGTTCCTCGGCCAGGGTTTGCGCAAGGGGAACTTTCTCCTTCCAGGTGCGCATGGCGGCTCGCTGGACGGCTTCGTAGGCGGTCTTGCGCTCGAGTCCGGCCTCAGTGAGTTGGAGCAGGGCGCTCTGGCTGGCGAAAAGACCGCCGGTAATGTCGAGATTGCGCTGCATATTCTCGGGATAGACAAGGAGCCTGGCAACGAGGCTGGTGAGTTTGGCCAGCATGTAGTCCATGAGCGTGCAGGAATCGGGCAGAATAATACGCTCGACGCTGGAGTGGCTGATGTCGCGTTCGTGCCAGAGGGCGACATCCTCGAGAGCGGCGACGGCATTGCCGCGAATGACACGGGCGAGGCCGGAAAGGCGCTCTCCGGTGATCGGGTTGCGCTTGTGCGGCATGGCGGAGCTGCCTTTCTGTCCGGCGCTGAAATATTCCTCAACTTCGAGAACTTCCGTGCGCTGGAGGTGGCGAAACTCGGTGGCCCAGCGATCGATGGAGGAAGCGATGAGCGCAAGGGTGGTCATGAATTCCGCGTGGCGGTCGCGCTGAACGATCTGGGTGGAAATGGGGGCGGCTTTGAGGCCGAGTCGCTCCATGACGTAGGTTTCCACGCGGGGGTCGAGGTGGGCGTGGGTGCCGACGGCTCCGCTGATCTTGCCGATACGAATGCGCTCTCGCGTCTGGGTCAGCCGCTCGATGCCGCGGCCAAACTCGTCATACATGAGAGCCAGCTTGAGTCCGAAGGTGATGGGTTCCGCGTGGATGCCATGGCTGCGTCCCATCATGGGGGTGAATTTGTGCTCCCGGGCGCGAGTGGCAACGGCTTCGCGCAGCTTCTTGAGATCGGCCAGCAGGAGATCGCAGGATTGGAGCATCTGGACCGCGATGGTGGTATCGAGCAGATCGGAGGAGGTGAGGCCCTGATGGACCCAGCGGGCTTCTGGGCCGATGTAGGCGGCGACGTTTTCCAGAAAGGCGATAACGTCGTGGTTGGTGCGTTTTTCGATTTCCAGGACTTCGTCAATGGAGAATTTACCGCGAGCACGGATGGCTTCGGCGTCCGATTTGGGAATCTGGCCGAGCTCGGCCATGGCCTCGCAGGCGAGGGTTTCGATTTCGAGCCATATTTCAAGTTTGCGCTGCTCACTCCACAGCGCCTTCATTTCCGGAAGACTGTAACGTTCGATCACCCCGTGTTGTTAGCGGATGGCGCGGCGGCGGGCAAGCGACGGTGTATGCAGAATCTTCTGGCCCGACCTGAAAAAAAACACCGCCTCGGAGGGGAAGTGACACCCCGAGGCGGCGCTGCAAAGTTTGAACCTGTAAAAAATGGCCTACGCGACCCTGACGCGCTTGCTGCCGTGGCCGGAATCGATGACTACCCGGCCGGTGGCAAGAAGATCGGCCACCGCGGCGACGGTTTCCTTGCTGTCCTTGGCACAGGAGCCGACGATGGCGATGAGCTCACCCAGTGAAAAGTGCGCCCGATTTATTTTTTTGTAGTGGTTTTTCATAATGTGTCCTCCACAGGGGATCACGCATTTAGACCCACTTCCGCATCGAAATGTTCACCGAAATCGAAGAAAATCGGCACCCGTTCCGCCTCGCTCTCAGGAAACGCAGGAATTCCCCCCGGGCGGCGGCGCCCCGGGAATGGGAACGACAAGGCCTGCGGTAATAATCATCTTCGTGGCCTGCTCAAGCGTGAGGTCGCTATCGATGACTTTTTCGTCCGGAATCGCAACAATGAACCCGGTCAAGGGATTGGGCGCGGTGGGCAGAAACACCAGCGTCAGGTCGCGAGCATTTTTATTGTCCCGAAACTGACCCGTGACAAATCCGAGAAGAAAACAGCCCTCGCTGGGATACTCCACATAGGCAACCCGCTTGAAGGGCGGATTGGAATTCATCTGCTTGAAGGAATCGATGGCCTGTTTGATGGCGTTGTAGATCTGGGATACGAGCGGCAGGCGCCCGATAACCGCTTCAACAGCTTCCAGGATTCGGCGGCCAATGACATGGGTGGCCATAAAACCGAGACCGATAAGCAGCAGCAACGTGGTTCCAAATCCCAGCAGCGGAATATTGCCCACGCCAAGCGCCTGCCAGAATGGCGAAGAGATACTCGTAATAAACCGATAGGCGAGCGTGAGCACCCAGATCGTGACGACCAGCGGCACGGAAACAAAAATCCCCGTAAGGAGACGATTCCCCAAATGCCTGAGAATTTCCCTCACTGAATTTTTTGGCAAAACTCCGGACATAATCTCCTTAATGCGGCACGAATTTGATCGCCAGGAAACCAAGCACTCCCAGCAGGCCGAAGGCGACCATTACCAACTCGAAATGCTTCTCGATAAAAGGCCGCACCGACGGGCCTGACCAGCGAATAAGCCCGGCAACCACAAAAAAACGGATCCCCCGGCCCAGGATCGAAGCCCCGATGAGCTGGAGGAGATCAAACCGAAACACCCCCGAGGCAATCGTAAACACCTTGTAAGGGATCGGCGTGATGGCAGCGACAAGAATACCAATAAAGCCGTATTTGTCGTAGAGAGCATCCACTTTGGCCATGATTTCCTCTCCGTGGTAAAAGTGGACAATCGGCTGGCCGACGCCCTCCCAAAGCCCCCATCCGATGTACCAGCCAAGGATGCCGCCGAGGACGGACGCGACCGTGCACCAGAAGGCGTAGGTCACCCAGCGTTTGGGCGTTGCAAAACACATCGCAATCAGGAGCACATCTGGCGGGATCGGGAAAAACGAGGATTCCGCAAACGAAAGCAGGATGAGCGCAGGCAGCGCATATTGGGTCTCCGACCAGTGGAGCGTCCAGAAATAGAGCTTGCGGATGGGATTGCGCGTTTCCCGCGCCAGCTCCATGGCGGGGCGGCCGGATGTCGCGGTAATTTGCTCCAGATTCATGGGACGGCAAACAGAGCAAAAACCCGGCAGGGCGGCAACAGGAACTTGCAAATGCCTTCGCTTGCCGGACCGCTTGGCATTTGTCCTCTTCTGCGGTAGTGCATGGCAAATGTCCGTTTACCTGCGTGCGATGCGCTATTTTCGCGGTTTTGTCTGGCCGACCGTTTTCGCGACCGCAGCCATGTTTGTCGCCATTGGACTGAATGCCCTCAAACCCTGGCCGATTCGGTACATTTTCGATGGCGTGCTCGATTCGAACTCCAATCCCGCCACCGCACGCGCCCGGACGCAGGTCGAGCATTGGTTCCACGATACGACACCCCTGTGGATCATTTTCTGGCTGTGCGCAACCATGGTGGTCATCAATCTACTCTGGGGGCTGGCGAATCTCGTCTCGAACTATCTCTTCATTCGCACAGGCCTAAAGGCGATGCTGAGCCTGCGCGAAAATCTCTACACCTGTCTCCAGTCGCTGCCACTGCGGTTTCACGATGCGCGCCGGAGTTCGGACTCCTCCTTTCGGGTCGCGTACGACTCGCAATCGATCCAGACGATCTATAACAAGGGATTCGCCACCGTCCTCAACTCGCTGGTCACACTCATCGTCATCGGATGCATCATGTTTCGGATGAACTGGCCGCTCACGGTGGCGTCACTGGCGGTGCTGCCATTTGTATTTTTCGCCATCCGGTTCTTTGCAGAACGCATCCGCCAGCAGTCCGCGGCCATTCAGGAGCGGGAAAGCGATGTGCTGGCAGTGGCTCAGGAAGGCCTGAGTTCGATCCGGCTGGTGCATGCCTTTGGACGGGAGCAATTCGAAGTCCGCCAGTTCCTCGGGCATGCAAGCCGCAGCCTGGAAGCCAATCTGCGCCTCAACGTCACCTCGGTCACCAGCGCGCTCGTCATTGGCACGCTGATGGCCGCCGGCACTTCCCTGCTGTATTTTGTAGGTTCGCGCGCCGTGCTGGATGGCAGCCTCACGCTGGGTGAGCTGGTGACATTCGCCGCCTACCTCATCATGCTTTACCAGCCACTGGAGCAGCTTAGCTATACGGCTTGGGCACTCGAAGGAGCTGCTGCGGGAATGCAGCGATGCTTCGAAGTACTGGATCGCGAGCCGGAATCCCGCGACGAGCCGGGTGCCGTGCCGCTCGGGCCGGTGCGGGGGGATATCGAATTTCGAAACGTTAGTTTTGGTTACACTCTGGAGCGGGAGGTTCTCGGCGGCATTAATCTCAAAATCGCTTCCGGCGAAAAAATCGCCTTTGTGGGAGGAACCGGCGCCGGAAAGAGCACTTTGCTAAGTCTGGTATTGCGCTTTTACGAACCCACCTGCGGCTCCGTGCTGGTGGATGGGCGGGATGTGCGCCATGTGACGCGCAAGTCCCTGCGCAGCCAGATCGGCATGGTGCTTCAGGATACTCTGCTTTTTTCGAGTACGGTGCGGGAAAACATCGCCTACGGACGGCCCGGCGCGACCGACGAGGAAATTGTCGAAGCCGCTCGGCGGGCGCAGGCTTACGATTTTATCGCCAATTTGCCCAAAGGTTTCGACAGCCTCGTCGGCGAGCGGGGAGGGCATCTCAGCGTCGGCCAGCGTCAGCGGATCGGCATCGCCCGGGCATTCCTGAAAGATGCGCCCATTCTTCTGCTGGACGAGCCGACGTCCGCGCTGGATCCGGGCACGGAATTTGCCATCATGGAAACCATGGAGGAACTCATGCACGGACGCACGACCCTCATTGTGACACATCGTCTGGCCACGGTGCATCACCTTGGAAAAATCGCCGTAATTGCCGGAGGGACCATCGCAGAGTTTGGACCGGGTCCCGATCTGCTCCAGCAAAACGGAGTCTACGCCGAGCTTTACCGTGCGGGTCAGTACGATAATCCGTAACCTCCCCGCACGGCTTTCGCTCAGGCCGCCTCCGCAAGGCAGAATGCCTGGAGGAGTTCCTCCAGATTTTTCCGGTCAGGGGAACTCAGTTCACTTAATTGCTGCTGCTTTTCGAGCCGTCCCAGTTCGGCTTCGATCCAGCGATCGACAGCTGGGATCCGGCACGCGCCCACCCGCTCTGCGTTACCTCGCTTCCGGGCGACAATGACGGCGATCTGCACCCGCATCGCGGGATCTTCGACCGTGGTATCGGCCAGCATCTGGAAGCTCAAGGGCACGGCTCCCCGGCATTGCTCGATCCAGCGGCAGGCGAGCAATGGACGAAGGACTTCGAGATACCGCCCCAGCCCGCCGGTTTCCTCCCATGGTTGGGCGCGGTAACGCGCTTCAGCCTCCCTCAGGTAGTGCCGGAAGAGGCGCTCCCCGGAATAGAACTCCGAGGCAAGCAGTCCAAGATAGAGTGCGAAGGCTGGTTCGACACGGTGGATGGCTGGTGATTTAAGCCATTCCAGCAGCTCGGAACGCGACTCCTGTGCGAGATGCAGAGCATGGCGCACATCGCAACCGGAAAACCTCAAGCGGCCAGGCAGCACCCGGTCGATGGCTTTCGGAATCCTGTCCATGAAGGCGCAGTAAATAAAACGAATGTCCTGATCGCTGTCTCGCGACGCAAAACCCCAGACTCGGCTTCCGGATTCGGCGGCAAAAAGTACACGAACTCCGCACTCAAGCTCGATGCGCGTAAGTTCGGACTGGATTTGGGTATTGGCGGGCTTCATTGGGCGGGTTTCGGTGGACAAAAAAAACCCTGCTGGCCTTCGCAGGCGAGCAGGGCTCAAAAGGTTTTTTGGAAATTATTTCTTCTGTGCTATCTGCTCGAACGGGTTGCCACGAGTCGGCCATCGTGGCGGCTGGCTTTGACGCAGCTCATCCGCCATGCGTCGATCGGCATGGTAAACGGCGCAAACTGTGCGGATGGCGTCATTGAAGGTATGGATGTCTTGTATCCGGTTCCTCCCCGTCAGTCAATCCCGCCTCGCTCCAGAGCGGTAACGGTTCTGGCCAGAGGGGCACCCACGTAACAATGCGGCCCGCAGGAAACCAGTCCGTGTTTTCGAAACAGCCGTTTGTAGAACCCCGCGCTCCTTTTTTGCATCAGATGCATGTCGCCGACGAGCGGTGCGTCCGTGGCATAGGCCTCGAGAAAGGCAATGCCCCCCATGCGGAGCGTGAGCGCACGCAACCCCTGCTCGAGTTCCCTCTGTGGCACATAGTAAAGCACATCACTACAGACAATAAGATCATAGGCGGATGCGAGTCCCAGGCCATCGAGATTCCCAAAACCGCCGGCGCGCAAATTGCGGCGCCCTCCGAAGCGACGAACGGCATATTCGCTGGGATCAACTCCCGTGTATCGAATCCCTGGCCGAAGGCGCTTTAAAGCGCCAAACCATTGCCCCTCTCCGCATCCAACGTCGAGCACCGTGCGAACGGGATGTTCCAGGTAATACTCCGCGACAGTGACAGCGAGAGCCACCTTGCGAGCGGTACGTGCCGGCGTGCTGACGCGGTATCGCGCATTGCGGTACCATTTGTCGAAATAGGACTTATCGTAGGGTTTTTGCGGCGCGCTCATCAGTTGCTTTGGAACGCTAGACTGCCAGCCCTTCTCCGCCAAGTCACACGGTGGCATGCCACCGCCCGATCCAAATGGTGCATTTGCTCCGTGAAATCTCTTGATGGCACGGAGAACTGCGGATTTGATTCGCCGATGCCAACTTTGACGATCGCCAATGAAGATGCGACGGAAACAGCGATCCGAGAATTTGTCCTCACCAAAATCCGTCTCGGCATTTACGAGCCAGACCGTCCACGGCGGCCCAAAATGGAGGTGCTTTCTTTCGCAATCGAACTTCTGGAATTCGACGACACCGATGGAATCGCACATGCCGCCGGGCCGGTGGTCTTGGATGCCCCGGACGGAGCGTCCGAGCATTTCCTAAGAATCAGCCTGCCACTGCAATTAAGCGAAACCTCCTGTACCATTCCCGATAACACAGAGTTTCGCGCCGCGTACATCGTGGATCTGGACCTGCCCAGCGGCGGATGCAAAGAGACGGCCGCGCTCGCAAACATCTAAAAAGTCCCCCCTCCAGTTCGATGGCCCCTTTGGAGTGCCGTCCATTTTTCCCTGCTCCCGACGGCTTTTCTTAAAATTGTCCCGCGTCAAGGTTCGGCAATTGCCCGATTGACCAACCACACGACCTCGGTTGAAACTTCCTTAAGCGCAGAAGCGCTGGCCGATGAATCCTCTTCCCCGCATCGTCGGCGGCCCACTGGCCCAGAGCACTGGACCGGTCACGGTCGCCGGACGCCCCGGCAGCAAAATGCCGCACCTCCGGTATTTCAAGCACCCTCCCAGTCCGCACGATTGGATCGCCCCATGCGATGACTAACCCTCCACCCCATCCATCCACCATGAGCACGGAAACCTCCACCGCAGACCCCAAGCAATCCCCCGCCCAACTCCTGCAAAAATTACAGGTGGATCCCGCAAAAGGACTCACCGGCAGCGAAGCCCGGACACGCCTTGCCAAATACGGCTCGAACGCCATCGAGCAAAAAAAAGAAAATCCGCTCCTTAAGTTCCTAAGCTACTTCTGGGGACCCCTGCCGTGGATGGTCGAAGCGCCCGCCATCATGGCATTGCTCATTCAGGACTGGGTGGATTTCTCGATTATCATGTTCATGCTCATTTTTAATGGCGTGCTGGGGTTTTGGGAGGAAAACGCGGCGTCGAATGCACTCTCCGCATTAAAGAACTCACTCGCCCTGGTCGCCAAAGCCCTGCGCGACGGCAAATGGGGCGATGTGGCGGCAAAGGATCTCGTGCCCGGCGACATCGTTCGCGTGCGCCTCGGCGATGTCATTCCCGCCGACGGCATCCTGCTCGACGGCGACTACCTCAGCGTGGATCAGGCCGCCCTGACTGGTGAATCCCTCGCCGTTACCAAGTCCCGCGGGGACACCGTCTATTCCGGGTCGATTGCAAAGAAAGGCGAAATGACCGCCCTCGTCACCGCCACGGGCAGCAATACCTTCTTCGGACGCACCGCCAGACTCGTGGCCACAGCGGGCTCAAAATCGCACTTCCAACAAGCCGTGGTCGGCATTGGGAATTTCCTCATCATCCTCACCATCGCACTGGCCGCAGTCATGATCGTCGATCAGCTCGCCGGTATGCGCGGGCATTTTTCACGGCACGGGCTCTTCGGTCTCGCGGAATACGTGCTCGTGCTGCTCGTCGCAGCCGTGCCTTTTACCACGCCTGCCGTACTCTCGGTCACCATGGCCCTCGGCGCGAAAATGCTCGCTGTAAAAAAGGCCATCGTCTCGCGCCTCGAAGCCATCGAGGAACTCGCGGGCATCGACATCCTGTGCTCCGACAAAACCGGCACACTCACACAAAACAAACTCACCCTCGGCGACGTGCTCCCCTGGGGCTCCGCCGACGCGCAGACACTCATCCTCGCAGGCTCCCTCGCCTCCAAGGCCGAGGACAAGGATCCCATCGACCTCGCCGTGATGGCCGGCCTCTCCGATGCCTCCGCGCTTCAGCCCTACAAGCAGACCGCCTACGTACCCTTCGACCCCGTAAGCAAACGCACCGAGGCGACCGTCCAGGATGCCTCCAACAAAACCTTCCACGTCACGAAAGGCATGCCCGCCGTCGTCCTCGCGCTCTGCAACCTGCCCGATGCCGACCGGCAAAAAATCGAGTCCATCGTCACGAATCTCGCCGCAAAAGGCATGCGCGCACTCGGCGCCGCCCGCAGCGACGATGGCAAAACATGGCAATTTCTCGGCATCCTGCCACTGCTCGACCCGCCTCGCCCCGATTCGAAGCAAACCATCACCGAAGCCCGCGAACTCGGCGTCGCGGTAAAGATGGTCACCGGTGACGACGTCGCCATTGCCCGCACAATCTCCGGAGAACTCGGCATGGGCGAAAACATCCAGCTCGCGGCCGACCTCTTCCCCGCCGACTCCGCCAATGGATCGCTCCCGCCCGACGCCGCCGCCAAGATCGTCGCCGCGGACGGCTTTGCCCGCGTCTTTCCCGAGCACAAATACGGCGTCGTTAAAGCACTACAGGATGCCGGCCACATCGTCGGAATGACCGGCGATGGCGTGAACGACGCCCCCGCCCTCAAGCAGGCCGATGTCGGCATTGCGGTCTCCGGAGCGACGGATGCCGCCCGCGCCGCCGCCGCGCTTATTCTCACCGCGCCGGGCCTCTCCGTCATCATCGACGGCATCAAGGAAGCCCGCTGCATCTTCGAACGCATGATGAGCTATATGCTTTACCGCGTGGCCATGACCGTCGCGATCATGTTCTTCGTCGTCACCGCCGTCGTTTGCTACGACTTCTTCCCGCTCTCCGCGGTCATGATCATCGCGCTGGCGCTGCTCGACGATCTGCCCATCATGACAATCGCCTATGATCATGCGACCGCTGTGCCAAAACCCGTAAAATGGCATATGCCGCAGGTTTTTTTCATCTCCTCGGTGCTTGGCATCTTCGCCGTGGTCGAGAGCTTCCTGCTGCTTTTCCTTGGACACGATCTTTATGCACTCGATAAGGCGCACATCCAGACCATGATGTTCCTGCAGCTTGTCGCCGGGGGGCACTTGATGCTTTTTGTCACACGTTCGCAAGGGCCATTCTGGAAGCCTCCCTTCCCCGAGAAGCGGCTCTTCGGCGCGGTCGTCGGCACACAACTCGTGGCCGTACTGCTTTGCGGCTTTGGCGCCGGCACTTTCATTCCCGCCCTGTCGTGGAAAATCATCGGCTGGGTTTGGGTCTATAACATCGCATGGATGTTCGTGCTCGATTTCGTAAAACTCATCCTTTACCGCATCCTCGACGACTGGCGTCTGCGCGATCGCAAACCCTTCTTTGCCCGCCTGCGTGAGCACCTCGGCCCCTACGGCGCTCTCCACGCCCGGCGAAAATAATCTCACCATCCCGCGACTCTTCCCAGGGGTCGCAGACCTAAAATCCGGCATTGCCCAGCCCTGCCGCACAGGTCCATAATGGAGGGCGTAGTTCCTTTATTTTATGAAGGAAATGCAAATCAAGATCATGAAGTCCTCCCCCCCTCCTGGTGGCAGCCCGAGGCAGTCCGTTCCGCCGATCCCTCCCTGCGCGTCCATCCGGAATGGGCTGATGGAAAAATTACCGGATAGTGAGCGGAGCTTCCGGCAAATGGCGGATGCAGCCCCCATGCTCATTTGGAGATCCGGGACGGATGCATTGTGCGACTATTTTAATCAACCGTGGCTCGATTTTACCGGACGTACCATGGAGCAGGAAATGGGCAATGGCTGGACGGAGGGCGTGCATCCAGACGATTACCCAGCGTGTCTCGACACCTACCTCCGTGCGTTCGAAGCCCGTCGAAAGTTCCAAATGACTTATCGCCTGCGGCGCGCCGATGGCGCCTATCGCTGGGTGCTGGACAATGGAGGCCCCTGGCTCGGAGAGAACGGAGACTTTCTTGGCTATATTGGCTCCTGCGTGGACATCACGGAACGCATTCAGGCGGAGGAGGCCCTGCAACGAAACCACACCATGCTGGCGCAGATCCTCGACTCCATGCCACAGGCGGTCTTTTGGAAAGACCACAACGGTGTCTATATGGGATGCAATTCGGTCTTTGCCCGGACGCTTGGCCTTGCCAGCCCCGAGGAGGTCGTCGGCAAAACCGATTTTGATTTTCCGGCGACCAGGCAGGAGGCAAAGGCTTACATTGCCGATGACAAGGAGGTCATGGAAAGCAACCGGCCCAACCGTCATATTATTGAACCCGTGCAGCATGTGGATGGCACCCGGCTTTGGGTGGACACCACCAAGGTGCCGCTTGTCGATAAGGCCAATCGCGTCTGTGGTGTTTTGGGCGTTTATGCGGACATCACCGCGCAGAAGCAGGCGGAGGATGCCTTGCGCGAGAACGAACAACTTCTCAGGGCATCTCAAAGCATCGCCAGCCTGGGCAGTTATGTCCTGAATCTCCACACCGGACGGTGGAGCAGCTCGGACACGCTGGATAGGATATTTGGGATCGATCCGGCTTACGATCGATCCGTGGAGGGATGGGCTGCTTTGGTCCATCCCGACGATCGCCCGCTAATGATGGATCACTTTAGAAACGAAGTGCTCGGCCAGGGCCAGCTCTTCAACAAGGAATACCGCATCATTCGCCCGAACGACCATACCGAACGCTGGGTGCATGGATTGGGAAAGGTGGAATACGACGCCCAGGGACACCCCGTGAGAATGCTTGGCACGATCCAGGACATTACCAAGCGCCGGCAGGAAGAAGACAAACTTCGCTATCTGCAAGCGGCCGTCGAACAAAGCGCCAACAGCATCGTCATCACGGACCCCAATGGGAACATCGAATACGTGAACCCGGCCTTTGAAAAAAACACGGGCTATACAGCGGACGAGGTTCTGGGCGGCAATCCGCGCATTCTCAAATCCGGGGAGCAGGACGCCGCCTTTTATCGCAAGCTCTGGACCACCATCACCTCTGGAAAAACCTGGCGCGGGCAGTTTCACAACAAACGCAAGAATGGCTCACTTTATTGGGAGTCCGCGACCCTCTCGCCCATTCTGAACGCCAAAGGGGAAATTGTGCGCTTTCTTGCGATCAAGGAGGATATCACCGAACGAAAAATCATGGAAAACAAGCTGCAAGAAGCCGTGTATCACGCCGAGGCAGCCAACCGCGCCAAGAGCGAGTTCCTTGCGAACATGAGCCATGAAATACGGACTCCGATCAACGGTGTCATCGGGATGACCGATCTGCTCCTCAACACCGATCAGACTTCGGAGCAGCGTGAATATACCGAAGCCATCCAGTCCTGCGGCGACTCGCTGCTTGTCCTCATTAACGACATTCTGGACTTTTCAAAAATGGAGGCCGGGCAGCTCGTACTCGAAAACCTGGACTTCAACCTCCGCGAGTCCATAGAGGACACCGTCGCAGTCCTTGCCCTAAAGGCGCAGGAAAAAAACCTGGATATCGCCTGCCTCATCGCAAAGGACGTTCCGGAATTCGTGCGCGGGGATCAGGGCCGCCTTCGCCAAATTCTTTTCAATTTATTAGGCAATGCCGTCAAGTTCACCGAACACGGCGGCGTCACGCTGGAAATAGCCCGCCTGCGGCAGACGGAAACCTCCGTCACGCTGCGCTTCGATGTGACGGATACGGGCATCGGCATTCCCAAAGACCAACTGGAATCCATCTTCCAAAAATTCACGCAGGCGGCCCCATCCATAACACGGGAATTCGGCGGCACGGGTCTTGGCCTTGCGATCAGCCGGCAGCTCGTCCAGTTGTTTCAAGGCGAGCTCAGCGTCAAAAGCGTGGCTGGTAAAGGCTCCACCTTTTCCTTTACCGCGGCATTCCAAAGGTCCCCCTCCGGAGCAAACAAGCCGCAGCCCCAGAAAATCAGCCTCTCTGGAGTAAAAATACTGATAACCGATGATTTTAAAGCCAACCGAATCCTCATGACTGAGCTGCTCCAGAGCTGGGGATGCCAGGTCGCCGGAGCCACCGATGGAGCCGCCGCGCTCGCACTGCTCAAGCAGGCAGCACAAGAGGGCCACCCCTTTGAGGCCGTGATCATGGATATGCATCTGCCCGATGCAGATGGGGCGCAGCTCGGGCGCTTGATCAAAGCCGACCCCGCCCTCCAATCGCCGCCGCTTGTATTGCTGACCTCACTCGGAAAACGTGGGCACACGGAGCGCCTGGCCAGCGGCGATTTCTTATACCACCTGCCGAAACCCATCCGCCCGGCCTTGCTCAAGCAATGCATCGCCCAGGCTCTCGCGCCCAAGAGCCCCGCCGAAACTGACCGCAATCCCTCCCAGCCACCCGCGGAAACAGAAATCACGGCCCATCATCCGCTCCAAATCCTCATCGCCGAAGACAACCGAATCAACCGAATCGTCGTTGTCAAAATGCTCGAAAAACTAGGCCACCACGCCGAAGCCGTGGAAAACGGCCGGGAAGCCGTCGAGTTCCTGCGCCAGACGCCCTGCGATCTCGTTTTGATGGATTGTCAAATGCCGGTTCTGGATGGATTCGATGCCACCCGAATCATCCGCAATCCCAACTCGGGCGTACGCAATCCCACAGTCCCCATCATCGCCCTCACCGCTCGCGCAATGAAACAAGACCGCGATCTTTGCCTCGAATCCGGGATGAATGACTACCTCTCCAAACCCGCTGGAAGCAAACAGCTCGCGACCGTCATCGAGCGCTGGTGCCCCCAGGCCGCCATCCGGCAGGATGCATCCACCACCCTTGCCGAAGCCCCCTTCCCCCCGGACCACTTTGACCGCGAAGATCTCCTCAAAAACACCAACGGAGACTGCAAACTGGCCGCGAAATACGCGGCGGACTTCCTCATCGAGACTCCGCCCCTCCTTACCCAGCTCTCGGCAGCCATCTCCTGCGGCGACACCGCGACCGCAGACAGGCTCGCTCACACCCTCATGGAAACCAGTGCGAACATGGGCGGCCATTTGCTCAGCCAGATCGCCCGACAAATGCCGTCCGCCACCCAAGCCGACGCCCTCACCCGCCTCCTCCCTGCCGCCCAGGCCGCCTTCCAGACATTATCCTCCCAGCTTCATAAAGAATTCTCACCGGCTTCGTGAGTACCGCCATCCAAAAATCCCGGCGCTGGGTAAAGGAACGCCCATTTGTCTTCCTTATTGCCGTACAGCTCGCCCTCCTCGTCGCCGACGCGGCACTCGACCGCAATGGCGCAAATACCATGCTCTCCTCGGGCCTGCTCGCGCTTTTCGTCGGAGCCGTAATCATCGCCCTGCGCTCTGTCCGCATGCCCGTGCATCATTTGCGCCTCCTCGGTACGGCAGCGGTTATTTTGCGCGTCTCCGAGTACTACCTGCATCTCCAGGCGACCAGCGTCCTGCTTTACCTCGTCTGGGGCGCTTTCTCACTCCTTCTCGTCATCGTGCTCATTGAGTTCGCCCTGCGCCGCGATCACAGCCCCACATTCGGCAAACTCGCGGCGGTTTCGGCGGCCTACATCGCATTCCCCCAATTTTGGACCAGCCTGTTTCTGCTCATCCAGATGGGCGATCCGCACGCCTTCCTTCCCGGTCCCGGCCAGACAGCTCCTCTCAGCTACCAGGACATGCTGTATTTTGCATACAACGTCTTCACGACCGTCGACATTAGCGAAACCCTGCCCGCCAGCCGGCTCGCCTCCATCTCCGTGATCCTTGCCGAGATCGTCGCCCAGCTCTATGTCGTCATTTTCATCGCGAGACTCGTTGGTTTTTTCCCAAATCAACCTCCATCCACAGCGAAAAAGGCCAGGTAGTCTCCCGGGAGATTTCCCTTCATTTCCCTCGACTCAGGCATCCTGCCGGGACATATACTGCCGACTCCATGCCCGACAAACACGCCCTCCGTGCTGAAAAGCTCGCGCAGATTGCAGCCGCATTTGGACCAGGCAAAGTGATTCCTGCCGAACGCGCCGTCGAGTTTCTCGAAATCGTTGTCCGCTCCGGCGACCGCATCCTGCACGAAGGCGACAACCAAAAACAAGGCGACTTTCTCGCCGAACAGCTCGCGAAGATGGATCCCAAAAAGATCCACGGCTTGAAGCTCTGCGTCTCGTGCATCGGCCTCCCCGAGCACCTCGACCTTTTCGACAACGGACTGGCCGCAGAGATAGACTTCGCCTACGCGGGCCCGCAGGGCGCCCGCCTCGCCCAGATGGTGAGTGACGGCACGGTCAAAATCGGCGCCGTGCATACCTACGTCGAACTCATCGCCCGGTATTTCGCCGAACTGCGCCCCGACGTCGCCTGCCTCGTCGCCGCCGAAGCCGACGCCGCCGGCAATCTCTACACCGGCTCGAATACCGAGGAAACGCCCGCTCTCGCCGAAGCCACCGCCTTCACCGGCGGCATCGTCATCGTGCAGGCCAACAAGATCGTGGACACCATCCGCCGCACGGACATTCCCGGTGACTGGGTGGATTTCGTCGTCGAGAGTCCGCGCCCGTTCCACCTCGAACCGCTTTTCACGAAAGACCCCGCGCTCATCGACGAAACGCGCATCCTCATGGCCATGATAGCCATGAAGGCGATCTACGCAAAATACCTCCCGAAGGTGCTCAACCACGGCGTCGGCTTCAACACCGCCGCCATCGAGCTGCTCCTGCCCACCTACGGCGAGGAACTCGGCCTCAAAGGCAACGCCTGCACCCATTGGGCACTGAACCCTCACCCGACGATGATCCCCGCCATCGAGAGCGGCTTCGTCGAGGCTATCTCCTGCATCGGCGGCGAGGTCGGCATGGAGGATTACGTCGCGACGAAGCCCAGCATCTTCCCGCTCGGCCACGATGGCAGCCTGCGCTCGAACCGCTTTTTCGGCCAGATGGCCGGCCACTACGCCGACATGTTCATCGGCGCGACACTTCAGATCGATCCGCTGGGCAACAGCTCCACCGTCACCGCCGACCGCCTTGCCGGCTTCGGCGGCGCCCCGAACTTCGGCGCCGAAAACCGCTCCCGCCGCCACCTCTCCACGGCTTTTCTCAAGGCTGGCGCCGAGGCGCATGCGGGCGAGCCAATGCCGCAAGGACGCAAGCTCGTCGTCCAGATCGTTGAGACCTTCCAGGGCGCGAACAAACCCACCTTCGTCGAGCGCCTCGAAGCATGGGACGCCATGAAAACCGCCGGATTCGCCGTGCCGCCCGTCATGATCTACGGCGACGACGTCAGCCACATCGTCACCGAGGAAGGCGTCGCCAATCTCCTGCTCTGCCGGACGAACGAGGAACGCGAACAGGCCGTGCGCGGCGTCGCGGGCTTCACCCCCGTCGGCCTCAAGCGCGACCACGCCATCGTTGCCAATCTCCGCGACCGCGGCATTATCCAGCGTGCGGAAGATCTTGGTATTCGCAAGAGCGACGTCTCACGCGACCGGCTCGCCGCCCGCAGCATTCACGATCTCGTCCGATGGTCGGGCGGACTTTACAACCCTCCCAGCCGATTCCGAAACTGGTAATTTCCCATGGAACATCTCGCATTTGATTTCGATGGCGGCGCAAACGCTCCCGGGTCCGGCAAATCCTTTGTGGTCGTGGGTGTCGTCGCCTCCAGCAATCTCGAAGTCATGGCCCAGCCAAAGGATCTCGGCGGCAAGGTCCATTTCGACGTCGCCACAACCGTCGCGCATTTCGAGGAAGCGTGGCACGCGGTCTTCGCCGATTTCGTCGAGCGCAACCAGCCACGCGACGTCCTCTTTTCCATCAACGACTTCGCCGCCATTCCACCGGTGGTGAGCCTGCGCCTCGACCAGGCCTGGGAGGGATTGCAATGAAACTCACCCCGCACATCAGCTACCTTGAGGCAACAGCCCGCCAGCGCATCGCCGGCCTGCTCGACACCGGCACATTCCGCGAAATCCTCCCTCCCACGCTCCAACGCATAAGCCCACACCTTGGCCTCTTTGACGCCCCGGTCGCCTTCGACGATGGCGCGATCATCGGCGAAGGCACGCTCGACGGAAAACCCGTCTTCATCTTCGCGCAGGAAGGCAAATTTCGCGGCGGCTCGCTCGGCGAGGTGCATGCCGCAAAGATCGCCGGCCTGCTCCTGCGCGCCGCGGCACAGAAACCTCAGGCCGTAATCGGGCTTTTCGACTCCGGTGGCGTGCGGCTCGAGGAAGCCAATGCCGGCGAAATCGGGTCCACCGAAATCATCCGCGCCATTTTCGAGGCTCAAAAGGCCGGCGTCCCTGTCATCGGATTAATCGGCGGCAGCTGCGGCTGCTTCGGTGGCGCGAGCATCATCAGTTGTTGCTGCGATGCGCTTGTCGCTTCCGAGGAAGGACGCCTCAGCGTTTCCGGGCCGGAAGTCATCGAGACCATCATGGGCGTCGAAGCATTCGACTCCCGCGACCGCGCACTCGTCTGGCGCACGACCGGCGGCAAGAACCGCTTCCTTTTCGGCAAGGTCGCCACGCTCGTCGAGGACCACATCCCCGCCTTTCGCACCGCGGCGGCCGCGTTGATTACACCGAGCACACCGCTGAGTCTCGACACCCTGCGCGCCGAACGCGCCCGGCTGGAAAAACGCATTAAGGATTTCGCCGCCTGCACGGACGCCCGGCAGATTTGGAAAAAAATGGGCCTCGACGCTGACCGCGTGCCCGATATGACCTCCGAGGAGCTTACCGCCGCAAAATCCGCCTGACATGGAAGTCCCCGCACTACTCGATCAACTTTTCCCCGAAGGCCACGCCGTCGCCATCGACGACTGGCTCATTAATGGCGAAGCCACCCTCGCCGGCTCGCCAGTGGCCGTCCTCGGCACGACGAACCACGTGAATATCGGCATCCGGGAAGCCGTCACCTTGTCCGGCAAACTGCTCGACATCGTGGAGCAGCATCCCGGCCGCCCCATCGTCATGCTTGTCGATAACAATGGCCAGCGCATGGCGCTCGACGAAGAGCTACTCGCGCTGCCGGAATACATCGCGCACCTGCTCCGGGCACAGCAATACGCCCGGCTCCACGGCAACAAGCTCCTCGCCATCGTCTATGGCAACTCCATCGCCGGCGGCTTCATCGCCTACGGCATGTGCGCCGACCGCATCGTCTCGACACCCGGCGCGGAGACATCCGTCATGAAGCTCGAAGCCATCGCGCGCGTGACGAAAATGCCGCTCGAAAAACTCCAGACCCTCGCGCAAAAAGTCTCCGTCTTCGCGCCTGGCTGCGAAAATTTCTTCCGCATGGGCGGACTCCACGAAATCTGGACGGACGATTTTCCCGCCCGTCTCCAACGCCTGCTGGAAAGCGATGATGCACAGGATGTCCGCGCCGAGCTTGGCCGCGAACGCGGCGGTCGCCAGGCAGCTCGAGCCGTCATCGACGACGTGCTTCGCGCCTGAGACCTTCCGCCGCCACGCTTTTGTCTGGCTGACGGCGCAGGCTTTATGCACGGCCGTCGCGGAAACAGGCGATCTCGCGACACTCCAGCACTGGATCGCCCACGAGCGGCCGTTAATCGTTCGCCGTCCGTGCCTCTCGCCGGATGGCCACGAAGTGTTCCTCGGCCTTGCCCTGCCCGGAAAACTTCGCATGGCCTACCGCGTGCCAGCGTCCGCCATCGAAAGGATCGCCCCTCCGCCACAATGGCAGGGATGCCCTCCGATTTGCACGGGCGGCATGATCCTGCGCATGTTCGGAAGCCACGCCTGGCAGCATCTCACCGGACTGTCTTACGTTACCGAAAACTCGGACATCGATCTTCTCGCCAGCATTGACTCGCCCGCCGAATGGGACAACTTCCGCCGCATGATGAACGGCATGCGGTGGCCGGATTCGCCTCGCATCGATCTCGAAGTGGTTTTTCGCGGCGATGCGTCGTTCCAATGGCGGGAATTCGCATCGCCCGGCAGCGAAGTGCTCATCAAGTCCAACCACCGCGTATGGCTGGAGCCCAAAGACCGCGTGGAGGCGCTGCTGCATGCTTGAATGCACGCTCAGTCCGGCGGCGGCCATCGCCCGCTGCGCGGCAAATGCGCTGCGCGAGGAACTCGAGACCTATCCCAAACCCGGCCTCGTGAGTTTCGTCGATCACGGCAGCCACCCGGATATGGACGCGGAGTGTTTTCTGACCTCCATCGCGGCGATTGAACCCTTCTTTGAGCAAATGGCTGCCGCGGGCTCGGCAGGCTGCGAGTTGCTCACACTTCAAAAAATCGGCATCTCCGCGGAGGAGGCCATGCTCGCGGCAACACAGGGGCGCAATACGCATCGCGGCGCAATCTTCTGCCTCGGCCTGCTCACCGCCGCCGCGGGCTGGCAAACCAGCCACCCGGAGTTCTCGACCCTCTCGCTTGGCGGCATCGTCCGCCACTGCTGGGGCGACGAAATTCTACTGCCGGACGATCTGCCAGCGCTGAGCGCCGGGCTGGCGGTATGCCATCGGCACGGACTCGGCGGTGTGCGCAGCGAGGCGAAGCAGGGCTTTCCCTCCGTGTTTGAGGCCGCCCTGCCTGCCTTCCGGCGCTGCCTCACGCAGCGGGATCGCGCCGCGGCGCGGGTGCAGACATTTTTTGTGCTGCTCGAAATTTGCGAAGACACCACGCTTTGGAAACGTGGCGGCATCCGGGGGCCGCACTACGCTAAACTTGCTGCGCGGCGCTTTCTGCGAAACGGAGGCGTGATCGATGCGAATTGGGTGGCCCGTGGCACGGCCATTCACCGTGCTTTCGTGCGCCGCAATCTTACAGCGGGCGGCGCGGCGGACTTGCTGGCAGCGACGTTATTCGCAAATGATGTCTCCCACCTTTCATGAGCCTGTTTGCCATTCTTTGTTCCGGCCAGGGCGCGCAATCGCCGGATTTATTTGCGCAGTTTCCCTTCACCGATAAGGGCTTTGCCCTCAAACAGCGCATTCTGGAAGCTGGGTGCCTGGAAGCCGAAGTCGCGGCATGGCTGGCGCATCCGACCGCAGCGCCGGATGCGATTTATCAAAACCATTACTCGCAGCCGCTTTTGTGCCTGTTTCAAGCCATGATTTGGGCGGAGCTTGAGGACGGCCTGCCCTTACCGGGTTTGATCGCCGGATACAGCCTTGGCGAACTCTCCGCCTACGGATGCGCCGGAGCAATAACCACCGAAGATGTTCTCCGGCTGGCCGGAATGCGCGCACGCGCCATGGACACGGCCGCCGCCACAGGGGAGCTCCTCGCCGTCACGGGTCTCTCCATTGAGGCCGCAACCGCCGCGGCAACTCCGGCTGGTGGATACGTGGCCATCGTCATCGGCGACGACCATTGTGTGCTGGGCTGCCTCGCAACCCAGGCGATCGCGGTAATGGATGCCATGCGAGCCGCAGGCGCACGGGAGGTTATCCCCCTCCATGTGAGCGTCGCCTCTCACACGCCGCTGCTTGATGCAGCGGTGGAGCCCTTCCGCAAGGCCTTGCAGACAGCAGCCTGGAGCACGCCACGGATGCCCATCCTTGCCGGAATCAATTCCGCCAAGGTGCTGCGCCGGGAACAAATGGAGCTGTGGCTGCCCGAGCAGATTCACCATGCAATCCGGTGGGATCGCATCCAGCAACGGATGCGGGAATCGAATTGCCACGTCTTTCTTGAGCTTGGTCCAGGCAGGCAGCTCGCCCATATGGCGGCGGGCGCTGGTGTGGAAGCCCGTTCCGTGGAGGAATTCCGTTCCATCGATGGAATTCTTGCCTGGGTCGCGAAGGCTCTGGACCGTGCCTCCTGAATTTTCGCCTCCGCTACCAAATGGCGCTCTTTGGAACGCCTCCCCCGCTTTTTACGCGGAAACGCGCATGGGCATCAGGACGTACAGGAAGCCGGAATTGATTTCCAGAACGCCCGGGCTCATCTCATCGATCAAGCGAAGATAGACTTCGTCATTGGGGAGATTCTTGAGCGGGTCCATCATGTATTCGGGGTTGAACGCGATGGAAAAATCGCGGCCCCGATAGGCGACGGCGATGGATTCCCGTGCTTCGCCAACCTCGGGGGTGTTGGAAGTCACCTCGATGTTGTTCTTGGTAAAGTTGAGACGGATCGAGCTGGCCTTGTCGCTGCTGAGCAGGGAAACGCGCCGCACGCAGGTGAGGAAGGCCTCGCGCTCGAGAGTGATGCTTTCCTTCACGTCCTCGGTAGCGGGGATAACCTGCTTGTAGTTGGGATAATTGCCGTCGACGAGTTTGGAGACGAGCAGTGAGCCGTTCAGCTCCAAAGAAACAAGGTTATCGCTTACGGAAAGGGTGGCTTCGCCATCGTCGAGAAGGAGACGCTGGAGTTCGTTAATGGCCTTGGTCGGCACAATGAAATCAAGATCCATCTTCCCGGCAAGCTCGGCGTCGATGGACTCTTCAAAGAGCGCCAGACGGCGTCCGTCGGTGGCAACGAGCTTGAGCATGCCTTCCTTGAAGGAAAAGAGGATGCCATTAAGCACGTAGCGGGTCTCGTCCATCGAGATTGCGTAGGAGGTTTTGCGCAGGCCATCCCGCAATACACTTTGCTTGATCTGGAAGGTCCGGGCTTCCTTGGAAGACGGGAAAGCCGGGAACTCGTCCTTGGGCAGGCCGAAGATCTTGAAGAAGCTCTGCCCGCTGCGGATGCTCGAGATATTTTTCGAGTCGGTCTCGATCTGGATGTCGCTCGCGGGAAGTTCACGAACGATGGTAAGCAACCTGCGTGCGGGAAGCGTGGTGGCTCCGGGTTTTTCCACAATGGCCGGAATGTCGCAGCGCAACGCCACTTCCATATCCGTGGTGCTGAGCCGAATGCCGGTCTCCGTGGTTTCGATGAGAACATTGGAGAGCACCGGAAGCGTCGTGCGATTACTGACGACGTTCTGGGTTTTTTGCAGCCCTTCCAGGAGGTTTTCTTTAGTGACGCTGAACTTCATGGATGCGAGCGCTTTGACGGAAAGCGCGAAATCTATTGGGTGTCTATCTCGCGCCTGCGGATGGTGTCAAAACAATCCGGCGCTGGATGCATGATCTATCGCTGCAACTGGGTTTCGATGGAATGCACCATATGGCGGGTCCGCTCGTCTTCGCCCATGCGGCGTTTGATTAATTTGCAGGCGTGAATGACGGTGCCGTGGTCCTTGCCGCCGAAGGAGTCGCCTATTTCGGCCAGCGTGGAATTGGTGAGTTCGCGGGACAGGAACATTGCGATCTGGCGAGGGAAGGCAATGCTGGCAAGGCGGCGCTTGCTGGTCATGTCAGCGATGCGGAGATCAAAAGTCTCGGCGACCTTGCGCTGGATCTGATCGATGGTGACGGCCCGGCGGGCTTGCTCCTGAAAAATGTCGCGCAGGAGATTCTCAATGTCCTCCCGGGTGATCTGACGTCCGCTGAGGGAGCTGTAGGAAGCCACCCGCATGAGGGCGCCTTCAAGGCGGCGAACGTTGTTGCGAATTTTTTCGGCCAGAAAATCAATGACCCAGGACTCGAGTCGGATTTCAAGATTCGCGGCTTTGCTCTTTAGAATCGCGATTCGCGTCTCCATATCCGGCGGCTGAAGCTCAGCTGTCATTCCCCATTCGAAGCGGGAAACAAGGCGCTGCTCGAGCTTCTCGATCTCGCTGGCGGGACGGTCGCTGGACAGAATGATCTGCTTGTGGCCGTCGTGCAGGGAATTGAAGGTGTGGAAAAATTCCTCCTGCGAACGTTCCTTGCCGCCGAGGAACTGGATGTCGTCGATCATCAGGATGTCGGCCTGGCGGTATTTTTTGCGAAATTTGAAAAGAGTGCCGTGCTGGATGGCATCGATGAACTCGTTGGTGAATTGCTCGCTGGAGAGGTAGATGACCTTTGCCGTCTTGCGAGCGGCAAGAACATGATGGCCGATGGCCTGGAGGAGGTGGGTCTTGCCAAGCCCGCTGCCGCCGTAAATGAAATAGGGATTGTAGGTTTTAGCCGGGGACTGCGCAACGGCAAGGGCTGCCGCGTAAGCAAACTGGTTGTTGGACCCCACAACGAACGAGTCGAACGTGTTCCGTGGATTCATGCCCGCAGAGACCATGCCGGCCGTGGGCCGCTCGCTCCGAAGATTTTTGGAAACCGTGGATGCAGGGAGAGGCTCCGTGGAGGGAGCATCCGAGTCATCACTCTGCCGGGCGGAAATCTTCACCTGCCGGCTGGCGTCAAAAGCTTCCGCAACCGCTCCCTGGAGCAGCGGCAAATAATTGCTCTCGATAAAGAATTTGTGGATGGGATTGGGTACCGACAGAGTCAGGGTGCTGCCGTCGTCGGAAACAACCTCGACTTCGCTGAACCAACGCTGGAAACCGTCCTCACTGACACGCAGGGCAATCAACGCGGCAATCGCCCCCCACATTTGTCCAAAATCCTGTGTCATGGGTGACTTATGCACAATGCCAGCCTCCATTGAAATCCCCTTTCGCAATCCCTGATTTTTGTTACGAAATCTCCATAAATCCCTTCCCATAAGGAGTTTCTATAAGGGAAATCAGCATCTTTAGCCGATCCTGTGATTTGTAAGTCTTTCATTTTCAGACAATTATAAATTCCGTCTTTTGGGGTCGAAAATTCCGCTTTGTTTTTGAGCTGCGGCGGGCCGTCTGTCTTTCGGGAGGCCGTGGAACAAATGATTCCGTTCGGGGAGGAACATTTCACAAGTTATTCACAAGGCCATCTGACTCGCTCGCCGCAACTGCCGGAGGTTAAAAATCCACGGGTTTTCCCTCAAGAAAAAAGTGCCACTTCCGACAAAATAAAAGGACGAAAACCACCTTGAAAAGGCTTGACCTGCCCTCCAACCAAGTTGGCTCCAAAGCAAACGGCCCAACCCCACGATCGAACGTCAAACGGCCTTCCTTGGCAGCCGATTCAGCAGCGCTCCACAACTAATGGTGAGCAGGCAGGTCACGGGGTACAGCCAGACGAAACTAATGCCGGGCCGCACGGCGCGCATCGTCTCGGGCGCAAGGATACCCATGCTGGAAAGCAGAACGTAAAAGTCGGGCCGTACGAGCGCCGTAAGCAGAATGCTGAGCCCGGCACCAAGCCACAGTCCTTCGAGGCGTGCGGGGATGCCAGCCAGAGCGAGCAGGAAGATGCCCAGCATCGGACCATACGTGTAAGCGACCATTCCGAAGGCCAGGCTGAGGATGTCGATGTTTCCGTAGGTTTTTACAGCAAATAAAACAAATGCCGCGGCAGCCAGAAACGCCCCCCAGACGACAACGGCGATCCGCGATTGCAGCATCAACCCGGGCATGTCGCCTTCCGACAGATCGCGATCGCCGTGAATGACGGAGAGCGTGGTTTGCGAGAGAGCCGCCAGCGCAGAGTCGAGGCTGGAGATGGCCGCCGCAAAAGCCCCCGCCAGCACCAGTCCGGTAATGCCGGGAGGCAGAACGGTGGTAATCCAGACGGGAAACACATTATCGGCATCCTCGGCAAAGAGCGCGCCTTCCGCCGCGGTGGGCGCATGCTGCTGGTACCAGACGTAGAGCCCGGCGCCGACCATGAGCATGAGAACCGTAATAACCTGGGAAAAACAACTCGCGATGATGGCCTTGCGCGCATCCGCCGCATTCCGGCAGCAGAACATGCGCTGGGCATTGAGCTGGTCCGTGCCGAATGCCGCCAGGTTTTGAAACGGCATCGCAAGGAGGGCGACCCAGAGGGTAAACTGCACGTCCGGATCGGTGCTCAGATTGATCAGATTAAGTTTGCCCGCGTCTCCGGCAACCGAGAACAAAGTGCCCCAGCCTCCAGTAATCGAGGAGGCAATCCAGAAAAGCGCCAGCAGGCCGCTGAACATGAAGAGCAGGAATTGCATGGCGTCGGTCCAGATGACCGTGGTCATTCCCCCCATCAACGTCCATCCGATGGCAAAAAGCGTGATCACCAGAATGCTCACCGGCATGTCGAGGGGCGTGACGGTTTTCAGGATGAGCGCGGTGACGAGCACGCGCACGCTCTGGCCGAGAATGGTGCCGAGCGTGAACATCGCCGTGGTGAGTTTTTTGACTCCCGGCCCGAGGCGGTTCTGCATGTAATCGTAGGGGCTGTAAATCTCCTGTTCGTAGAAGACTTTGACAAACCACACGCCGACAATGACGCGAGCCAGCACCGAGCCGATCGCCCATTGCAGGTAGGTGAAATCGCCGCCCGCCGCAAAGACAATGCCGGGAACGCCAATGAACGTGAGTGCGCTGATCTCGGTGGCGATGATGGAGGCACACACGGCCGGCCAGGGCAGAGAGCGGCCAGCCAGGAAGAAATCCTTGATCGTGGCCTGCTTGCCGCGGAGCGCATGGCCGACGAAGGTCGTGAGAGCCAGGTAGCCGGCGAGAATGCCCCAGTCGAGCGTCGTAAAGTGATTATGGATGGCTTCCATGAAAAAAGTCAGTCCGCCGCCCGTGGGACGAGGTTTTTCATGAGAACTTTCGAATTGCGTCCGCTGGCCTCGTAGCGTTCGCGGCGGGAGGCAGGCAGGGCGCTGGATTGAGCCTCCGTATAGCCGCCTTTCTGCTGCAGGTAATTATAGGCCTGCGTGGAAAGGGCAACGAGGCGGTCGACGCCTTTTTCGCGGGCGAGATTTTCGACAAAAGCCATGAGCTTGCGCCCGTAGCCCTGATTTTCGTGGCCGCGGCTCACGTAGAGACAGGCCAGCTCGCCGACACGCTCCTCGGGATACACATGCAGCGCGACGCATGCGATGGGATGCCGGTCGATTTCCAGAATCCAGTAATCCTCGATGTGTTCGAGAATCTCGCCACGGGTCCGGCGGACAAGCTCCTCGTTTTTGACCGATTGCCGGATAAGCGAGATCACCGCACGGATGTCTTTTTTGAAAATGCGCCGAATCTGCTGGTACTCGTTCGAGTAAACCATCGCCCCAAAGCCCTCGTGGCTGAAGATTTCCGTAAGGAGCGCCTCATTGACGCTGCCGTCGAGCAGGTGCGCCCGGGGCACGCCCTGGCGGCAGGCCCGAATGGCGCATTCGAGCTTGGACATGAGGCCCGCGGGAAATTCGCTGCGCCGCTTTTTAAGAATTTCCTCGGTCTCGGAGATCGAGAGCTGGCGCGGCAGCTGAGGCGAAGAGACGCCGGAAGCCGGATCGGTGAGAAAAATGACCTTGGTCGCATGAAGCGCTTCAGCCACCTCGACGGCAATCGCATCCGAATTCACGCGATAAGTCCGCCCTTCCCCGTCAAAACCCAGCGGAGGAATGACGGGAACAATGCCTTCCTCCAACATGAGCATGAGCGCCTTCGTATCGACCCGCTCGACCTTGCCGGAGTACAAATAATCGGCACCTCCGAGGATGCCCGCCGGATGCGCGATAATGGCATTCAGATAACCCGCGCGCAGGTCCACGGCGGAAAGACCTTCCATAATCTGGTTGGTCAGCCGGATGGCGGCATCGATACTGATCTGCAATGTGGTTTCGTCGGTGATGCCCGTGCCGTCGGAATTGGTAATCGCAATGCCCCGGCTCCGGGCAAGGTCCACGATCTGCCGGCTGGCTCCATGAACAACGACGGCCTTGATGCTCAGCGAGCGGAGAACCGCAAGATCGATGAGGATGTTGGAAAAATTCTCCGAAGCCACCACACCGCCGTCCACGGCGATCACAAAGACACGCTCCCGGAAGCGGGGCACATATTGCAGAATTTCGCGAAGATCGGAGACGTTCACTTGGAAAGGCGACATTTATGATGTCGGCCGCCCGGAAATGCAATGGTTCAGGCAACGTCCGCCTGTCGAATTCCACCATCGAGCGCCTCGTCGATTAGAACACGCAGACGCTCAGGCGCCTCCAAAGGACCAAGAGCACCCAGCTCACCCGCGCTGACCACCCGGCATTGCGGAATACTGGCGCCCAGCCGCCGTGGCAGTTCCTCGGAAAAGCGATCCGCCGAAGAAGGCCACAGGACGGTCACTGGCTGCGTGATGCGGGGCAGCTGGGACTTTACATCGTAAAGCAGCCGCCCGCGCAGGAAGGCGAGCATGGCGTGTTCGGCCCCATATTGGTTCGCACACGTCACCAGCACGTCGACGAGGTCATTGGTAATGGCAGAGGCGTCCGCAAATCCATAGCGGGCCAGCCAGCTGCGAATAATGGGTTTTCGCGCAAAGTAATTTCCGTAGACAAACCGGTTAAGCACCGGGGTGCGCGCCAGGGTGGCGAGACCGAGGGGAACGCGGCGCAGGGTGGCATCGAGTCCGATGGGAGCAAAAAGAATCAGCGAGCGGACGAGGTCCGGGTGCTGGACAGCGAGCTTAAGCGCGATCGCCGCGCCGAATCCTGAAGCGACCACCTGCGCCGGGCGGCCATCGCAAACGGCGTGGAGAAAATCCGCCAGCGACTGGGCGTGGGCGTCGGCATCGAGCCCGTGGCGGGGCCGTTCGGACTCGGCAAATCCGATCAAGTCCGGCGCGATGACTTCGTGGCCAACCGCGAAGGCCGGATACACCCGCGACCATTCAAACGACGATGCCCCCGGATAAATACCGTGCAGGAAGAGCAGCGGCTCACCGGCTCCCGAGGTGTGGTAGATAATTTCGCCATGCGACGTATTGGCAATGCGGGTGGCAAAAATAGCCGGCGAGATTGTATCCGGAATAGGCTGCCGCGTGGCCCGTTGAAATCCATAGCGGGCGGCAAGGGCAAGCGCTCCCACCAATCCGACGCCTAATCCAACACCCAAAGCGGGTTTCTTCTGCCAGGACTTCCACACAACCGTTCCTTCATTAAGATGCGTCGATTATAAAATCCGCAAGTAGAAGCTGCGAAATGGAGCGGTTATTTTTTGGGATACCGTGGAAATCGATCCAAAACACGCATCGAGCGTGGTGCCTGGCGCTTCCTGGAGGCATGGCCCCGACATGCCTGCTGTCTGAACCCGAATGCCTCCCGCTTCGAGCGCTCGAACAAGCCTTGCGAACCGAGAAAATTTTCGTGCCCCGGGCCCCGTGTTTGCCGGGACTGGCCCGCAGCCCAGGCACGTTAGAGCCGAACGAGACCGGAGCCCTTGACCATGCGGCCAATGACTTTGCCCTTGGTGAGCTTACAGGTGGCGGCGGCGGCTTTTTCCGGGACGATAAGGACCATGCCAATGCCCATATTGAAGACCTGGTACATCTCGGAGGGGTCGATTTTTCCAGCCTCGCCAATGAGGCGGAAAATCTCGGGCATCTTCCAGGCCTTCGTATCGATTTCCGCGTCGCAGCTGTCGGGCAGCACGCGTGGCAGGTTGTCGACAAGACCTCCCCCGGTAATGTGAGCCGCAGCCTTGAGCGTGCCTTCGGGCAGGGCGGCCATGAGAGGCTGGTAGTTTTTGTGAACCTTCAGGAGTTCGGAGCCGAGCGTACCCGCAATGCCGGGCAATTTGGCGTCGGGCCCGAGCTTGAGTTTCTCAAAGAGCACCTTGCGAGCGAGCGAATAACCGTTGGTATGCAGGCCATTCGAAGGCAGGCCCACCAGCAGGTCGCCCGGGCGAATGCTGGAACCGTCGAGCATCTTCCTGCGATCCACGACGCCGACAATGCAGCCGGCAACGTCGTATTCGCCGCGCTTGTACATGCCGGGCATCTGGGCGGTTTCTCCTCCGATGAGAGCGCAACCGCCGGCTTTGCAGGCTTTGGCAAAACCCTTGAGGATGTGACCGAACACTGCGGGCTCCAGCCGTTCAGCAGCAAGATAATCGAGAAAAAACAGCGGCCGTGCGCCAACGACGGCAATGTCGTTGATGCAGTGATTGACGAGATCCTGGCCAATGGTGTCGTGGCGATTGGTCGCAAAGGCGATTTTGAGCTTGGTTCCAACGCCATCCACGCTGGAAACGAGCACGGGCTCTTTCATGCCGCGAAAATCCGGCCGGAAGAGTCCACCAAAACCACCGATCTTGCCGAGGACTTCGGGACCATGCGTGGATCGGACAACGGACTGGATGCCTTTCTTGACGGTGTTGCCGAGATCCACGTCGACACCTGCGGAGGCGTAGGCTTTTTTGGAGACTTTTTTCATGCGGAAAAGGAGCGGGTCAGTGTTTCTGAAAAAGACCTTCCTGCGGCGCGGCAGGAAGCAGGTGAGCGTGCCCGCGGCGCCTTTCCATAACGTATTTATCGAAATTGGCGTCGTATTTGAGCGGGTATTCGCCATTGAAGCAGGCGAGGCAAAATTGCTCCCGCGGCAGACCGGTCGCCTTGACCATGGAGTCGACTTCGAGGTAGCCGATGCTGTCCGCGCCGAGGTAGTCCCGGATCTGGTCACGCGTCATCTGGTTGGCGATAAGTTTATCCGGATCGGGAAAATCGATCCCGTAGTAGCAGGCGTGCCGGTGGGGCGGACAACTGATGCGCAAATGCACCTCCTTCGCGCCGGCTTCGCGCAAATTGACGACACGGGCGCGGGCGGTGGTGCCGCGAACGATGGAATCGTCGACCACAACCACCCGCTTGCCGCGAACAGCCTCGCCAATGAGGTTGAGCTTCACTCGGACATTAAAATCCCGAATGAGCTGCGTGGGCTGGATAAAGGTGCGTCCGATGTAGTGATTGCGCACAAATGCGAGGTCGAATGGAATCTCAAGCTCGTCGGAAAAACCAAGGGCGGCATAGATGCCCGAGTCGGGAACGGGCACGACCACATCGGCTTCGACAGGGTGCAGGCGGGCAAGTTCGCGCCCCATATTAACCCGGACCTCCTTGACATTCATGTCGTCGATCATGCTGTCGGGCCGGGCGAAATAGACGTATTCGAAAATGCAGAAGGCTTTACGTTCGGTGCGGAAGGGCCATTCGGACCGGATGCCCGTCTCGTCAATAATGACGACCTCACCGGGCTCGATCTCGCGGATAAACTCGGCATGGATCAGGTCGAAGGCGCAGGTCTCGGAGGAGAGGATATACGCGTCATCGAGGCGGCCGAGTGAGAGCGGGCGAAATCCGAACGGATCGCGAATGCCGATAATCTCGCGCTCTCCCATGATGACCATCGAGAACGCACCTTCCAGACGACGCAGGGCGGCAAGCGGATTGCGGGGATCACCAGGGCGGGCCAGCAGATGGAGGATGATTTCGCTATCGACGGTGGTTTGAAAAATCGACCCTTCCTCCTCGAGTTCGAGGCGCAGCTGGGCGGCGTTGGTGAGATTGCCATTGTGCGCCACGGCGAGCTGGCCGCGGGCGGTATCCACGACGAGTGGCTGGGCGTTTTTCGCCGTACTCGATCCGGTGGTGGAATAACGGACGTGGCCGATGGCACGGGAGCCCTTGATGCGCTTGAGGTCCTCGTCGGTAAAGACTTGTGAGACAAGGCCCATGTCCTTATGGACAAGGAACGGGGTGTTGCTTCCCGTTGCGGCAACAATGCCCGCGCTTTCCTGCCCGCGGTGCTGCAGGGCAAAAAGGCCGTAGTAATTCAACGTTGCGGCATCCGGGTGGCCAAAGGCCGCGAAGACACCGCATTCATGACGAGGTTTCGAAAAATCTGACAAGGCCGGAAAAAGTCAGTAGCCGATCGGATCGGAAGATTGGCTGGAGGTGCCGCTGGAATCGGCATTATTGTCGGTCTCGGAGCTGTTTTCATCCGAACCGTCCTCGCCGTCTTTCTTCTTTTTCTCGTCCTTGGGATCGAAGCGTCCCGCGCCATCGGGGCGGAAAACCTCGCTCTTCCCGCGGAGCCAGGAGCGCTCCAGGCTCTCGTAGAGACGCTTGATCTGGTCCTTGGTTTCCAGGCGGTATTCGATCGTCCCGGCGTGGGTGGTGGTGGGATATTCCTTGACGACCTTGGCCCAGACGGGGTCTCCAGGAATTACCCGGGAAGCGGCTTCCTCAAGGGCGCTTTTAGCACGATCGGTCGTGGATTGGCCGGCACTGGAGGGCACCTTCGGCGTGAGGGGTTCGATGTAGTAAAAACGGGGCTGCATCACGCCGGAGGTGCTGATGTTGACCTCCGTGACGCGGGCGGCGCCATCGAGGACGTATTCCTGAGAGCTGACGCCGTTAATGGAGTCGTGCGCAATAAGATACGTGCCGCCGGGCAACTCCGCCTTCCAGTAGGTAATGGTATCAAAGTCGGCGGCAAGCTCCTTGGGATCCATGTCCTCGGGCTTCTTTGGCGTGGCGTCCTGATTGTCCGGCGAGCCGGAGTTATCCGAATTGGAGGGATTGCCGGAATCCGAACCGGAGCCGGAATCCCCTCCAAATTGCGCCCGGGCGAAGGGTGCCGACAGAGTCGCTGTAAGAATGGCTAGGAAGAATGTGCAAACAATCCGTTTCATTGAAAATAAACGTCTGATGGGATTTCGAGTTGAGCCTGGTCGACGGAATATAGCCGCCAGCTCCACGGTTGCCAGCTTTCCTTCCTCCAAAGAAGCACAAAGGGTGCGTCGAGCGCATTCAGACGGGTCATCATCATTTCGGCGAGTGCAGTTCCACGGCCCTGAATTTTCAGACGGTATCGAAGTTCGGCACTGGCGTCGTGCTGTTCGGCGTGCCACTCCTCCGGGGTCAGCGTGAGAAAAAAGAACTGCCGGAGGGCTTCGGGGCCATTTTCCAGCAGAGCTGCGCGATCAAAGCCCCAGCGGTCGCCATAGCCGGGGCTTACAAGTCCGCCCACTTTGTCCCAGTTCCGTTTTTCGAGCGCATGGAGCAGCCGTGCGTTTGCCCGGGCGAGCTGGCGCGCCGGCTGCATATCCCAGACAAACCAGCATGCGGAGGCAAAAAAAATGCCGCCCACGAGGGCAAGAATACGGCGAAGAGTCACGGCTGGGATGTGTTAAATTCAGGCTGGAATGAGACGGCGTTCTGCGTTTGGCTGCCGGGCATGGTCAAGTATCGCTCGAATGTCGCCTTCATACTTGAGAAGGAAGATGGCCGCATTCTGATCTGCGAGCGCTCGGATATTTTGGGAGCGTGGCAGTTTCCACAGGGAGGAGTCGATGCAGGGGAGACCTTGGAAGAGGCGCTGTTTCGCGAGGTAATGGAGGAAATTTCGCTCGAGCCGACGGATTACTCCGTGATCGAGCGAAAGGGACCTTATCGATATGAATTTGGCGGTGGACGGACAAAGAAGGGATTTGGCGGGCAGGAGCAAACCTATTTCCGGGCGCGCTTTCTTGGCGAGGATTCTCTAATTCTCGCGGGTTCCGGGTCGAAGGAATTCCGGGCCGCACGCTGGATCCGGCCGGAGCAGTTCCGGCTGTCGTGGGTTGCCTCGATGAAACGGGACGTGTACCGGGCGGTTTTCCAGAATTTTTTTGGCATCAATCCCGACCATCCATTTACAGCAAATTGATGGGTTTTTAGAAATTTCATTGACTGCATGCCGCTTTCTTGGAATCTCCGACCCCGTCCATGTTTACTCTTACAGCATTTACGGTAATGACGGGAACGCTGCTTGGCTGCGTTTGGTGGGTTTGCCGCAACGATGAAGACGCTTCCTAACAGGAACCGCCTTGGCGGAACTGTACGTACGGAAAGTGCTCCTTCCAGAAAGCGATGAGGATTAACTGGCTTCAATATCACTGGGATCTTGAGCGGCTGCAGGAGCATGGTCGTGCGACACTGCCGCCTTACATTTTTCGCAAAGCGCAACCGGACGAGGGCGATGTGGCCCAGCAAGTAATTTCGAGCGCTTTTTCGCTAAATTCGGGCTTCGAGGATGTCGCCGGTTTTTTTCTGAACGGCATCAAAAAAGGCTGCGAAGAGGCCTTCGCTCAGGACGCGCCGTCCTGCATGGTGGTGCAACATGGATCGCGAATCGTCGGCATTTCCGTCGTTAAAGCCGATCCGGAAACCGAAAACCAGCTGGTTACGGGCCCGGTGCTTTTTCACGAATATCGCAACCGCGGGATCGGATCGCTTCTGCTATTTCACTCGCTGGATCTCCTGCGCGATCTGGGGCAGCAGGAGGCCTTCGGCATCATACAGGATCGTTCCACCGCAGCGCGTTTCGTTTATCCGAAGTTTGGGGGACAGGCCTCGGCATTTCCGATGCCCGCACCTCCGCCGGTAAAATTGGTGGCCTGATCGCCTCGGAGGAAGCCCCTCCTTTGGCGCACTCCACAAATGCGCGAATACGGTCCCTATCGAGAGGCGCCGTCCAATCGCCGCCCTCCTTGAAAGCCGAGCCGACAATAATGGCATCCGCGTACTGGAATAATTGGCTGGCATTCTCCGGGTTCGCCCCCGACCCCACAAGGACCGGCAGATCGACAGCGCGGGCGACTTGCTCGAGTTCCTCGAAATCCACGGGCTCGCCCGTGGCCACCCCGCTGACAATAACGCCATCGCTGCAAAAAAACGCCGCCGCCTTCGCCGTTTCGGCAATGCTCACGTCGGCAGTGATCGCATGGGCGCCGTGCTTCTTTTTGATGTCGGTAAAAATGCGAATGTGTTCGGCATCCCACGCCTTGCGCGCCCGCAGCAGCGGCCCGGCGCAACCCTCGAGCACCCCCTCGTCGGCAACGTGCGCAAAGACAAACCCCTCAACCCGCACAAAATCGAGCCCGGCCGCCAGGGCGACCGCCAGCGCGGCTTCGTTGGCACCGGCAAGAACCTGCACGCCGCATGGCGCGGCAGTACATTCCCTCACCGCCAGCGCGGCAGCCGTCATCGCGGCCACGATCTCCGGCCCCACCGAACCGCGCAGATAAGGCCGGTCGTGCATGTTTTCGACAAGCAGGGCATCGACCCCGCAATCGATCAGGGTGGCCGCCTCCCGGCGTGCGTGGTCCGCGATCTCCGCCGGAATGAGCCTGGCATGAGGCGTCCCGGGGAGTCCGGGCAGGTGGATCATTCCCACGATCGCCCGGGGAATGCCGAAAAATGCAGTATCTGCCATGCCGGGTTTCTTAACACCCCGCCACGCGACACGCGAGGTTTCGACAGCTCCGATCCGGAATTATTTCCAGTCCAGTGTGGGATGGAGGCGCATCACGGCCGTTCCCGGTTGCGCGGCAGTGGCTTCAGGGGCACCGGATGCCAGGGGGACTTCGACAAATTTCACGACAGGAAAGCGAATGCTCGCCGCGCTGCCGCGAGGCACATCGGCAATGTGCGTCTCGATGACGGAAGCCAGAGTCCCGGGCCATTCGACGGCGGCTTCGACCATTGGAGAGGCCGCTTCGGCCACGCGGGACGGAATGGCAAGACTGAGCAGCAGCGCCAGCGACCCGCCAAGAAGCGAGCCGGAGAAGAGACCCGCAGCGAGTCCCAGTCCCTGGTTGATATAGTCCATCGAGACGCTCCGGTAGGCATCCGCCTTGATCTTCACCACAAACCCGGCAACAGCCGTTCCAAGAACAAAAAGGAGGATGTAAGCCCCAATGGCGATGAAACACGGGTCAAAGTTCAGTCCTTTTTGCAGCGTCCCGGTAAAAGGCTCCCAGAATCGGAGCGCAAGGAGCATCGCAAATAAATAGGTAATGAGATGGCGCATTTCCGTGGATGCGCCGTAGCTCCAGCCGAGCCACCCCCGATAGAGCGCAGGCGCGGCGGCGAGAACGAGGAGTAGGATGGTCCAGATCATGATTGCCGTTGGAGGATGAATGTCATGAGGCCTGGAGCACCTCGTCGACGGTGGTGATGCCGAGCAGGATTTTCTCCGCTCCATCGTAGCGATAGCTTCGAAAGCCGCGTTCGAGCGCCATCATGTGCAGCGTGGATTCATCGGCTCCGTCGCCGATGGCCTTGCGAAGCACTTCATCGAGCACCAGCAGCTCGAACAATCCGGTGCGTCCCTTGAATCCCGTGCCGTGGCATTGGTCGCAACCTCCCGGAGCATAAAGCGTGGAACCGGGTTCGAAGCTGAACCCAAGGCTCTCGACCTCGTTGCCATCGGCCGCGTACGGCTGGCGGCAATGCGGGCACAGGACACGCACGAGACGCTGCGCGAGCACCATGAGCAGGGCGGAGGCGACCTGGTAGCGCTCGATTTTCATGTCCTGCAGGCGGGAGATCGTGCCGATGGCATCCTTGGTGTGCAAGGAGCTGAGAACGAGATGTCCGGTCAGGGCGGCACGCAGAGCAATCTCCGCCGCCTCAGCGTCGCGCATTTCGCCAACGAGGATAATGTCGGGATCCTGGCGCAGGATGGAGCGCAAACCGCTTTCGTAGGTGATGCCGGCCCGGGGATTGACGCCCATCTGGGTGACCCCTTCGAGTTCGAACTCGGGCGGGTCTTCGATCGTCATGACATTGAGGCTGGAGGCGTCGACCTGGCGCAGGGCGGCGTAAAGCGTGGAAGTTTTTCCAGAACCCGTCGGCCCGGTGGCAAGGATCATGCCATTGCGGGAATGAATGACGCTTTGGAAAGTGGCCAGCATGTCGTCGGACATACCCAGCGAAGTGAGGTCAAAAACACCGCCGCGGTGGTCGAGAATGCGGATGACGAGTTTTTCGCCGTAGATGGAATTGGCCGTGGCAACACGAAAGTCCACATCGCGACCGGAGGCACGGGCGCGGAAACGACCGTCCTGCGCCTTGCGTTTCTCGGCAATGTCGATCTCGGCAAGTGTCTTGAGAGAAGTAACCACGCGGCGCCCGTCGGTGGCGTCGTAGGTCATGCGCTCATGGAGAATGCCGTCGAGACGAAAACGGACGCGGTAATCTTCACTGCTGGGCTCGATGTGGATGTCGCTGGCGCCTTCGAGGAGAGCTTCTTCGAGGAGTTCGCCAGCGTGATCGAGACCGGAGACCAGCTCATTGTCTCCAGATTTGATCTCGATGGACTTGCGGTCGGAATCGAGAAATTCGAGGCCGTGGCGCATGCGGCCTTTGCTGGCGAGATGGTCGGCTGGATCGACAGGCGGATTATTGAGCCCGAAGGGGAAGGTTTTGCCAGTGCCGCTCTGCCATTTGCCGGAGTCTTCGACGGGCTTGGTTTTGGCGTTTTTGCGGGCTTTTGCCGAAGCGAGCATTTCCCGGGCACGCCCGGTCACGACATAGGCGGCCGCACCGAGGCCGGGAAGGAGCAAGGCGGCGAGCGTCCAGTAGCGAGGTTCCACGCGGCGCTGGAAGAGATCGCGCTGCACGGCAGCGAGGCTCCGCATCCAAATCCCCCCGCCGAGCAGCAGGCACAGGAGGACGAATTCAAAGTTCCACTCGTTGTTGCTCTCCTCGGAAGCGATCGCTGGCACGGAGACAGGCGCGGGCGCGGCGGGCGCTTCCGGGATGGCGGCTTCAGGCGTGGGGGTGGCATCCAGCTCTGGAGCGGGTGCGGCGGGCGCGGGATTTTCTTCGGGCGCGGCCTCGGCGGCCTCGAGGACGGGCAGTTCGGGCTCGATCTGCATCGGCTTGCCATCGATGGACTTGATGGCCTGGATGGGAAACCGAATGACGCCCTCACTTGTCTGGACGGAGATGAACTCATCCGTCCGCGCAACGATGCGGGCCGCCTTGATGCGGTGCCCATTGAGAAAGGAAATGTCGGCTGCGGGCGCCTGCCAAGCAATGGCGCATACAAAGCACGCCGCCATGCCTGCCATGAATCTATTTGCCATGAGGCCTCCACCCAAAACCCGCATGCGCTGTTTGAAGAGACTCATGCACATGTAGTCAATCAAGAATTCGCCCAGACGGGAAACCTCCCTTTAAATTCGTTGTGTCCCGTGCCTTCCGGCATAAAACTCGCGGGATGATTGGTTTTGGCAAATTTTTTGCAGGCGGCGTGGGCGCACTGGCGGTGGGTGTATTTTCGAGCTGTCAGACTCAGCCGCCCATGCAGAGTTCTCTGCCGCTCAACCGCCCGGTGACTGCACGCACCGTGGGTACCGCCTACGCGGATTATGCCTTTGAGGTGGCGGATACGGATCGAAACGGATTTGTGAGCCGTCCGGAATGGCTGGCCGCAGGCGGGGCGGAGATGACTTTTGATGCCATCGACGAAAATCGCAACGCATCCCTCACCCGGACGGAGTTTGTGGATGCGGCGTCAAACGAACCGTTTCTGCTCTATGCAAAAAACGTGGCGGACATCAACCGCGATTCGAATCTGACTCCGAAGGAGATGCGCACCTATGGCGGCGTGCAATTGCTCCGTTACGGGTTCTGAGTGGACGCGGGCTGACCTTCGAGAAACGCGGAGATTTCCTTGAGCCAGCGATTCCATTCCGGATGGGATGGATAGGTTTTGATGAGCAGGAGCATTTCCTGCAAGGCGGGACCGCTTTGTCCCAGAAGCATCTGGTCCTGGGCTTTCCGCCACCTGAGATTCGGGAGGATCACCTGATCCAGCGTGTCGCTGGCGAGCGAGGTGGAATGCTGCGCCATGATCGCCTTTTCAAAGTTAATTTCCACATCCCATGTTTCGAGCAGGCGCGGATTTTTGGCTTTGCGAAGAGGACCGCGAACGGCCTGTTCGATGATCTGGTCCATGTTACCCGGAGATTTTTCCCAATCCCTGGCACCCTGAATCAAGGATTGCATCTGATAGGCCTGAACGAAGGGGCTTTGTTCCAGCGGCTTGTCCAGCAGCTCCTCGGTGCGGCGGCGGAAGTCGTTTTGTTCATCGGACCTCCATTTCCGGAGGTCGGCTTCGCCGACAAGCTGCCGGGCCTTCACCAGCTCCTTGAGATAGGAAAGGATGGCGTCCGGATCGGCAGGCCTGCCGGGATTGGAAGCGTGCTGGAGGGTGTGCTGGAGATAGATGAGATGCACCAGAACGACCTGCTGGAAGGCGTGGCTTCCGATGACATTGACGCTGGATTTTTTCCAATCCATGAAGGTGCCATTCGCGTTGGGTTTGCCTTCAAATTCCAGCACGCGGATCGCATCGAGGTAGGCCCGTCCGGCATCCGCCGGCGATTTTGTTGCCGTCTGGAGCTCCGTAACAGCCGCCTGGAGCGCTTCCTGTCGCTGGTCCTCCTGCCTGGATTTGATGGCTGCGACTTCCTGCCGAATTTTTGTGAGATCGACATCGGAAACATCCTGCGCCTGTAACAGAGGCAGGAAAAGGAGGGTGGCACACAGGGGAAGCGCGGCTTTCTGCAGGGGGGACATCAGGAGCCACAGTGCATCAGACCGAACGCTCTGTCCAGCAGCGCACAGCAAGGCGCAAGGGCTACATGCTGGGCGACGTGACGTCGGAACCGTGCCAGTTGCTCGGTGTGCCGATGGCGGGCTGTACGCCGTAGCTGGCACCATTGCTCGATCGAGGAGAGCCTGCCTTGGCAGGCGAGTCGGAGGCGCTGCGGGCGCAGGCAGCGAGGGCGGCGAATGCCGCAATCACGGTAACGAGTTGGAGGATTCTCATGATCTTTAAGCTGCCAGTAAACCGATCGGAACGCGGAGAAGCAATGCAACTCCTCCCGGATTGTCAGGCTTCGGACATGGCAACCCCGAGGCGCTCGTCGACCAGCTCGCCAAGACGGGCGCGGACGATTTTATCCTCGATGTGCTCAAGGAGCGCATGGAAGAAACCGGCGACAATGAGCCGGCGGCCGAAGTGCGGGGTGATGCCGCGCGCCTGCATGTAAAAGAGCTCTTCGTCGCTGATCTCTCCGGAGGTGGCTCCGTGGGAGCATTTCACGTTGTCGGCAAGAATTTCGAGGCCGGGCATGGAGTCAGCCTCGGCGTCGTCACTAAGCAGGAGATTGCGGACCTTCTGGTAAGCATCGGTCTCATGCGCACCGGGCTCGACCTTGATGAGGCCGGAGAAGATCGTGCGCGCCTTGTCGTCGAGCGCGTTGTGATAGAGGAGGTTGCTGGTCGCTCCGGGAGAAGTATGGATCTGCAGGGTGCGCTGATCGATCTCTCGCTCGCCTTCGACGGGATTGAGCGAGAGCATGATGCTGCCCGCCCCGCGGCCAATCATACGGCTGAGACTTTCCCCGCGGACGAATTTACCGCCGAAGTTGAGCGTGAGAGCCGTTGAGCTGGCATCGCGGTCGACAAGGGTGGAATTGATGTGGAAGGCGAGCGATTCGCGGCTCCAGTCCTGTAGGGCGATGTAGTGCAATTTGGCGCCGGGGGCGAGGTGCAGATCATTCACGCCGCAGGCGAGAGCGCGTTTGCCGTCGGCGGATTTAAAGGCGTCGATGACCGTGACCTTGCTGTTCTCGCCACAGAGAATGAGGGTGTGCGGGAAAACGGAGGCGCCTTCGCCTTCGACCCAATGGAAGATCTCGATGGGCAGGGCGACCTCGATATTCGCGGGAACGTGAATGAGCATGCCTCCCTCGACGAAGGCACGATGAAGCGCGGCGTATTTGTGGGAGCCGAGTTCGACGGGCTGCGACATAAAGTAATCGCGAAAGAGGGCTTCATTTTCCGTGGCGGCTTGCGCGAGTGGTTTGACCAGAACTCCGGCGGGCAGCGCAGGAGTCTCGCTGTGAAGCAGGCGGTTGTTACCGAAGACAAATCGGGCGGCCACATCGGTGAAGATCTGGGATTGATTAATGAGACGGCCTTCGCTCTGGACTTCGGGCGCGAGGCGGAAATCGTCGAGGGCGAGGGAGCCGACGTTGGCGTAGCGCCAGAGGACGTCCTTGCGGAGCGGGGCCGGGGTGGCGAGGAATTCGTCCCAAGCGGCGCGCTGGGTTTCCTGAAACCACTCGGGCCAGTTGGTGGATGGGGTGAAATCGAGACCCGGGGTGATAGCCGGTGCGTCGGAGTCGGGATTCATAAAGGTGGTTGCGGACATGAGGAGCGGGACGCTACGGCGGGTTGGATCAGCCAACGGAGCCTTCCATTTCGAGGTCGATGAGGCGTTTGAGTTCGACGGAGTATTCCATCGGGAATTCGCGGACGAGGTCGTTGACAAAGCCATTGACGGCAAGGCTCATGG